>Ga0187843_10000904_pt1 | contig 19447 bp, 19 predicted proteins | sample SpaLakP09_SKY_43_FD_134516 | JGI IMG/M metagenome (GOLD analysis project Ga0187843, IMG submission 134516) | Oligotrophic lake water microbial communities from Sparkling Lake, Wisconsin, USA - SP09_SKY_43 | ecosystem: Environmental > Aquatic > Freshwater > Lake | place: USA: Sparkling Lake...
ATGTGATACGAAGTGGCGGTCTAAGGCCTAGTAGGCTTTTCTTAACGAGTTCTTAACGAGTTCTTAACAAGTTCTTAACAAGTTCCAAAAAAGCCTTAACAACCCTAAAAATAACTAGAAAATGCATTAACCCCTTCCAATTTAGGTAATAGTTTATTAATTCGCTTACGTGACTTATTTTTATTTTTATTATTATTTTTATTCTTATTTTTGTAATGTCCTTTTCTCTCTGTCATATGACGCGCATGATATTTTTCTTGATACTTTTTAAGAATATGTATATAATTATCATTAATTTCATCCCATACATTATCAAATGCGGTTTGCCACTGGATAAGTGTAGTTAAATATTCACGCCGATTTGTGTTAGATATATCTTCTATCATAACAATAAGATCTGAAATTTCATCATTAACCCTGTTATGCATTTCTTTAAATGTATCATATTCATTTGTAATACGGGTTATATTTCGCATTCGTTCCCTTGCCAGCTCATTTCTAAACATTACCATTCTATGATGATCTACTCTGAATGTTCCAAGTATCTCCTCATATATTGCTTGTATATTCATTCTATATAGGATAGAGAAAATTTATACCTGAATCTAGGCATAAAGCATATATCATATTGATGCGCTATCTGATCGTAGGCACAGGTTTATCAAGATACACTCTAGTATGACAGATCGCAGAATCAGGACACACGGTGGCTGGCAAAACAATAATTGTTATACTGTTGGAGATGATCTGTATTATCCTGTTCCAACACAGCATAATATGGATGCTGCTATATTAAATGCATTGGAAGTGGCTGATGTGTTAGCTTAAAGTTTTGGGTCAGTATATATGTAATAAGAGGCTTTTTAACAAGTTCTTAAGCCTATGGGTAACTGTTGCCAACCTGTTCCTACAGATCCTGTACCCACAGAAGAGATAAAACCAAAGAATCTGTCTGTTACGTTTACAAATGTACAGATTGATCCAGTTTGCGTGATACATAAAAGAATTTTTCCTAAGGTACAATCACCTAGCCACTTAGATTTATCTGTAGAGTCTATTAAAGAGTCGCCTACTTTAGAGTCATCTATCCTAAAACAAATCCAATCACTCTGTATTGTAAAAGTAGCGCTTAAATTACCTAATGGTACAGATGCAGTCCAATACAATGAAGACAAAAAAGTATTTGAAGAATGCAATATAGATGAATGGTTGCAATCTCTGTATAAAGATAAACAATGGACATCATGGATTATATACAATGATGATACCAGTGAGTTAGGAAATAAAACAACAGCTTTAGGACACTGCAAAGGAATCCTCGCATGGAACAACACCCATCTATCATGGCTTGTCCATTCTGTTCCTAATTTCCCCCGAGAATTTACTGGATCCACCATTTCTCCCATTGAACATGGCGAACATATTTATGGACAATCTTTTTTGCATCTGACACGACAAGCAGATGATGCATTTGTGAAACAAGTTGTTCAACAAATCCATCTGATGGAAGCTCATGTGTATATGAAGAATGTAGATATGCCAGAAATAACTCCAAAACAGAAAGAAATGAATACCATTGAATTCTCTACAGATATCTTTCATATTGCCAAATCACCTCATAATAAGATAGATATCTATGAATACTTAGACATGTATGCTACAGATTGGTATGCAGAAACATGGAGACGTGGACATCCTATTAACACACCGTCACATGTAAAAGATGTTTATAAACTCTCTGTGAATGGTGTAGAGTACAAGGAGTCTCAAGATCATTCTAAATGGGCTACATCTGGTCAGTATTATTTGATAGGGGATTTGAATAGGATGACATCACAATTTAAACGGGGTGGAGGTGGATTCTTGGTAAAGCATCAGGGAATTGCAACGGCTCTGAAGTCTTTTATTAAGGCGTTTATAACGAATACTTAAAAAGGCTTTTTGGCAGGCTTTTTAAAAAGCCTAAAAGGCCCGTTCCTCCAGACTCTCCCCCAAGAAAATCATAGGCCAAAAGCGTTCAACCGCGTGTCCTTCTATAGGATTGCATTCTTTCCCTAACAACGCATAGATTCGTTCATAGAATGCTTTGGGTCTACTTCGTATTGTTTCTCTGGAGACACAGAATTGGGCACCTGGTCCAAACCAGAGTGAAAAGGACTTGGTGCGATTAAATAAGGTTTTATATAAATGAAGCATATTGTATGGATTATGTTCTTCGTCTACATCCATGTGGACAATGTCTCTTGACATGACGTGAAAGGGTTTCTTCCATTCACTTGATGACAAAATAGATTCTAAAGGGGTGTGATCAAAGGGATTTCCTTGGAGAAACATGGTGTAATCGGATAAGGTGTCATAGTTATTGATAATGTGATGGAGATAGGTGTGGCCTTCTCGGCCGACATTGGGTAGAGGAATAGTTGAGGTGTTTGTGTTTTCTATAGGATCGCCTTTGTTGTAAATGATGCAGTTATAGGATTTGGTCCAGTCTATGGATTCGTTGTAGCGTGCTACGACGATTAGCATTATGGAGGTATTTGGTTGGGGGTTTTAAATACTGGTTTTAAATTGGTTTTAGAGTTACAAATGCTTATATCCGGATGCGATCATTATGAATAATACGTAAATTATATTATATTTTACCAAACTGTTTTACCGAACTGTTTCTACCAAACTATTTTACTGAACTGTTTCTACCAAACTATTTTACTGAACTGTTTTCTAATGAACTTTTTTTGCCGAACTTTTTTTGCCGAACTTTTTTTCTAAAAAAGTTCTTACTGAACATTTTTTGCCGAACTTTTTTTCTAAAAAAGTTCAGATGAGTACCAACTACCTCGCTCAGTTCAGTGCGAACTTGAGTACATTTAATGCAGTCAATATTAATTATAGTACATTGACTGGCTCAACTATTATTGTATCTACTGTTGTTAACAGTACAATTGTGACGCGTCAACTGAATTTTTCAACGATGGTTGGGTCAACAATTACAGCATCAATGATTACTGCGTCAACGATGACTGCTTCTACAATAACTGCAAGTGGCCCAATTATTTCAAATAATTTCGCTGCATTATGGATGCCATCCAATGGAGCTGCATCCATTTATATTACAGATTCATCATCAAATCTATTTGCAGGTACAACAACATATGGAAGATATTTTGGCACAGGTGGAACTATTTATCAAGATTTTTATGGAACATTTCAATGGCGTGGTACTGCTGTAAATGGTACAGTTACTAGTGAAAATATAATGAGTTTAACAAGTGCAGGTAATTTATCTGTAACTGGCAATGTGGGGATTGGTATAACGAATCCAAGTACACTACTTCATATATCAGGATCAAGTAATGGAAATGCATCATTAGGACAATTATTTATTTCAGATGCAAATAATACAGCACAACAAGGTAGATTTTATTCATATTGGAGTGGTGTTGCTTCTTCTTCATATTTTGCAATTCAATCTATTAATACTACTGCTCCAACATATAATCAATTAATATTAAATCCTAATGGTGGCAATGTGGGAATTGGTATAACAACTCCAGGATATGCACTAGATATTCGTAGATCATTACAACTTACTGCTAATCCAATGGTCGATCAACTCTCAGATAATATATTTTTTAATGTAAAAGCAGATGATTCAACAAATGGCGATGGTGGTACAACGGTATATTCAAATTCAATTAATTTACGTGCGGGAGATTTAATATGGACTGGTAATAGAGTATATGGTGCACAAATCTATATTGGTGGTGGTTACTCTGTAAATGCTGCAATTAATCCTGGAGTACTTACATTTTCTACTGGGAATGCTGTACGGATGACTATTGCAGGTAATGGAAATGTAGGAATTGGAACTACAGGATCAGGTATATTAAATATATACAAAAATTCTGGTAATTTATTATTATGTTCTAGTAGTTCATCTGGAATTTTTTATATTTCTGCAAGTGAAACACAAGGTGCATTTTGGAATGGTTCAAATACAGTTGTATATGTTGCAAAGGATACAGTAACAAATCGTTCTATTAATGCAGGTGGAACAATTAATGCAAGCGGTGCAGATTATGCAGAATATATGGTTAAAAATGGTACATTTACAATTAATAAAGGTGATATTGTAGGCGTTGATTCTAATGGACTCTTAACAAATCAGTATGATAATTCTATTACATTTATGGTTAAATCAACTAATCCATCCTATGTTGGAGGAGATGTATGGGGTACAGAAGAGATTGTTGGAAAACGTCCTGAATTACCTGAAAATCCAACAGATGCAGATAAGAGTGCATATGATCTAGCATTTGCAGCATGGAAAGCAGCTATGGAAGTAGAGCGACAAAAAGTAGATCGTATTGCCTACTCTGGACAAGTTCCTGTAAATGTACAAGGATCTCATCCAGGTGATTATATTATTCCTATTTGTAATTCAGATGGATCAATTGGCGGTCAAGCAGTATCATCTGCATCTGTTACATTTCAACAATATCAATCTGCTGTTGGTAAAGTATTGAATATCTTAGCAGATGGGCGACCTAACGTTAAAGTTTTGTAAATATTCTATCTTATCTATATTTACATAGCACTGCTAACAAAATATAGTTAATAAACTATTAACAAGTTCTAACAAGTTCTAACAAGTTCTAACAAGTTCTAACAAGTTCTAACAAGTTCTTAACAAGTTCTTACAAGTTCTTAACAAGTTCCTAAATCCTCTTAAAACCCCAACTGACTATCCAATAAATCTAAATGTATCAGATTATACAATGATTATTATCTTACCGCCCCGTCCAAACCTTAACAACATCCAAATCACTATGACCCGATAAATACTCCAAGAACGTCCCACCCCATCTTGTATAAGAATGGATTTCACCGTACATAGATCCTTCAACAGATCCCACATAATACGCCAAGAATCCCAGAACACGTTCCATTGCAGATCTATGATCTCTCTCTTTCAGTTTATTAAGAACAGTAAACAGTCCATATTGTTTCAACTGACAGACAAATGACCACCGAATGACAGACATAAGTCCATAACATCCTTCCCATTGTCCTTCACGATAAAACCGAATGATATCCTCAGGCATGTCTTTACAGAGTTCCAAATAATGCTTCTCCAATTCATGATCCCATGTCTTGGTAAAAGTCCATAATGGCCTCATCATAGTTGCTGTAAATTCAACACGTTTCTGGATAAATACCGAATCATGAATGATAATAGCAGTTTCAAATGGATGCATCAATTCAAAATAATAATATCCGAGAAGCTCAGCGCACCCTTTGTGTTCTGTATCATATACAATCTGGCAATTGACCAGATTCATATTGTCATTTAAAAACTCTGGATGACTTGAATCATCTACAATGAGAATGGGTTCAGTATACCATCGGCGAATACAGGTATAACATTCTTTCCAATAATAATCTGTCTGTTTGTTATTGACGTGACGTACCATGATAAATCCCATTTTTGGTTTAAACGCAGTACCAAACGAAGTACCAAATGCAATATCATATGCAATAGATTCAGTAAGGACTTTGTCCGAACTCATAAGGACAGAGTCCTTACTTAATTCCGTTAGTTCATATCCGCTCATCATAATGAACAGATATGAAGTAGTATTTAGATTCAACCTAACAAGTTCATATTCGTCGCAATGCATACGACTCCATCACCCCAATAATAATCCGTTTCGCGTCCATTAATTCCATACCCGTCGGTATAATAAAATCCTCAGATCCATCAGGACCAGGGTTCCATCTATGACAGAATTGTTCCAAGATATCTTTCTCAACCAGTCCCACATCATCCACATGGCATTGGAGAATTAGATAAATCTCAGACCCTTTTGTATATTTATGAAGCCGTCCAATACGTGTATCGGGACACTGTGAGGTGCGACCGACTTTGTAAATAGGGCGATTGAGTGCTTTGAATTCTCGTGTGCGTACCAGATAAATATATCCGTGTTTTTCTTCGGTGTCATAGACCATGCCTTTCATGATTCTGCGACGTTGTCCTTGTTGAACTGCAATGGAGACTTGTTTATTGTCTTGATTGTCTTCTGGTTGATCTTCTTTATCACTCATCTAATGAAATCAAAGTGCTTGTAAATCCTTAAAAATCCGCAACGGAGACTGGAACTTCTGGATACTCTCATTACCCGCCATGAAATACAACCATTGCATAGAATGTACTTTATCTTTCCGCATAAACCGACATAAACTAGGATTTAACCACGATTCAAATAAACCGCACAAGGTCGGAGGTAACTTCGCATGATAGTCCAGATACAATAATCCTAAAAACAGAAATAAATCACGACCTTCTTTGGGACATGGATCTCCAGGAGGATAGACGTCACTGAGAGATAGATGGGTTATACGTTCCTCAGAAAGGGGAATGGAACCCAAACAAGCAAATCCAAAATCAATCATCGTCAGTGAATAATGGGATGCAATCATAATACTCTCTGTTTCAATCGCGAATCGTTTCATACGCAGTTCATGCTCCACAATTAAAAAGTTACTCGGTTTCAAATCGCGATGATTGATCCCTAAATGAGATCCAATATGCGACAACATTCCACATAACTGCAATAAACAATCAATTAATACAACTGTAATATCTGCAACCGTATCTAAATAATGATTCAATGTTGACGCACCTTGAATGGGCTCCATGGCAAAACAAACGGACCCGTTCAGTGCAAAAATATCTATCACTGGTGGAGCACCTAAAGGAAACCCAATGGAAGCCAGACTTTCATGGACAAGCTTCTGAATACACGCCTCATATGTGAGATTTTGAGACACAATGGGGCGTTTAATATATACTTCTTTTTTTTTACCATACAATTCATATATTCCAACATCAATATAGCCAAATTGGCCATGGGCAATCACATCAATACACGTTAATTTTTTATGGGGCAAATGAATATAGCAAGATCCAACCTGCGAACTATGAAAAGGAGGAATCCAGGATGGCGTTTTAAGACATCCTTCTGCATCAATTCCAATAGAATGAAGAGAGAGCCATGCGGTACATCGGCTGTGTATGTTACACATCGCTAATAGAACGATTTATAATAAATTATGCTATATAGTAGCGATTTATTAACCCCAATCAAATATCAATATAACTACGCAACACTTTATAAACAGCCGTCCCACTATATTTTTCAGGTTCTGATATAATATACGCAGTCATTTCACGAGGATGTTCATACGCACTTGACGGCAACATTTCAACCGCAATTTCTTCAGGAACTGCCTTGACATGATATCCATCCACATGATAAAACCAGATATCTACTTCGTTTAATACAGGATTCATCACATTGCGAAAGATAGGAACAGGCACCCAACTTTTAATACGCCACAGAGGCGAATCAATTGTATCTGGATTGTATCTACGATGGGATTCCAACGAAGAAGGAAGCATCCCGTTCCATGGGGTCCATCCGAGAGACTGAAAGACAATAGACCACATCTTAGGAAATTTTCGTTGATGAAGATGACAGAGTTCATGAGTAAATGTGGTCTGTGACAGAGATAGTCCCGCATAGCAAATGAGATTCGGTGGACGTGTATGAGGCATTCCGCCATCGGCAGTCGGCATTAAACACAGAATCTTAACTTCTCCTATATCTTGCAATTGTTTAGGGACTTTTTTAATCAATTGATTGAATGCTACTGTATATTCATATATTCTTTTAACTTGGTTGGGTGCATAGGAATAGTCCTTCCGTGCTACAAAATTAGACCAATCATCTGTGCATTCTTCTGTGTAGTGATCAATTTGTTCGGCTTGTTTAAGTAATACAATGGCTTCTTGTTTGGATACGACGGAACATGTACTTGGACTGGAGCCCATCTATTAAGAGAATATATAATAGAATGGCAGAGCGTGATCCAACTGGAATTTTATACAATGGATTAGATTTATATCTTATTGACCGTCGTTTTTCAACAACAACCTATGGTAATGAAAATATAATATGTAAGCTTTTATTTGTAGATAATGATATAGATACATTAATACAATCTGCTGAAAATGAAGTTCGCTTTCAACAAATAGCGGCCGAAAATAAGTTAGGTCCTACTATTTATGAGCATGGATTTTATAATGGAGGTAATCCTCCATTTACTGGATATAATGAATATGAAAATAATGAAAATGGAGAAACAAAACAAACCCCATTTACATTTACAGAACCATTTTATTATATCATAATGGAATATTATTCAAAAAAAAATGGATGGAAGGGACCAGTATACGTATCTGATAACCAGTTAGATAAAAAACTATCTAATGTAGATTTATTTTATAATTATCTTGATAAATTAATCTATACAGCAGGTATTGCAAATATATTTGATCCAATTATGCATTTTTATTATCATCCTGTACACGGTCTGCGAATGATAGATTATGGAAGATGTGTATATTGTAGGTCAGATGAGCAAGATTGTATGAATAAAATGGCTAGAGCACTTGGATTACCATTAGAACAACGTAAATTACGAATGAAGAAAGTATATGCAAAACATGGAATGACATTACGACGTAAAGTTAGTAAAGGAGGATCTAGTTTTTCTAGACACAATAGACACAATAGACGCAATAGACGTACTAGACGTAATAGACGTCGTACTCATAACAAATAATCATATTTATAGTAGAATGGCTAAAGCTTTAAACACAAATCTATTTACAAAATCATCCAATATAACACTGGACAGAGTAATGCGCTTATTTGGAGCAGATAAGATAGTATCTCAGGAGGATCCTCTCTTTGTATTTGTCATTGGCTCACCTGGAGTTGGAAAGACAACACAGACACGTCGCTATTTCGGTGAATTATATGATAGCATGTATAATATATCACTTGATACCATTGTTGAGAATATCAAACCTTATCGTAATGCTACTATAAAGGCAAAGAATAATGTGGAACGTATCAAAAAAGAAAAAGGATTTCCGTCTAATCTAGAAAATGAAAATTATGCAGATTTGTCTACTATGTATTTACAAGTTATTAGATCTGAAGAACCTATTTATTCAAGTAAAGCTGAATATGACCGTGTTATTAAAAAGATAAATAAGAAATATACACAAAAAGCTTTAAATGCAAACGCAAATGCAGTAAAAGCAGTAAACGCAGTAAAAGCAGTAAAAACACAAGGTGGTTCCTTATTAACTATTCTAGATGAAGCAATTGTTGAAGGAATAAAACGATCCTATCATATTTTATATGATACTACATTTGCAACAGATTCAAAGGGTAATATTAATAAATTTGATAAAGTACTTGAATGGATTATACAATCTAAGATACTTTATCAAATTATTATTTTACATATTACTGCTTCTCCTGAAACAATACAGAGACGTTTAAAAGGACGACATACACAAATGGCACATGAAGGATTTCTTCGTGCGATTCATCCAAAATTAATACCGAAGTTCGTTGAAGAAAATAAAAAATGTTATAATATACTAAAAGATGCATATGAAGGAAATCCTTTATTTTCATTTGAAGAAATATCAAATGAGGCAAATATATACTCAATGAAAGATGTATCTCAATAGATATTATAACTATTTACTGCTTTACTGCTTTTACTACTTTTACTTTTTCCCCTTCTTTTGCTTCTTTTGCTTCTTTTGCTTCTTTTTGTTCTTTCAATTCCTTTGCCTTTTCACGATCTTTCTTATTAATACCACTAACAATTTGTTTATCTAATAAGAACCCGCTTATTTTTTTCTGGACTTGCTTCACGGGTTTTTCTTTTTCATCGCTTTTACTTGCTGCGCTTGTTAGTCCCATAATCACATTCGCTGCATCAGCCACCACATTGATGCGTTTTAACGAAGTAGTAGAAGCAGTAGCAGTACATCTCCCTCCAAACATACTCGCCATCGCCGATCGCTTCGCCACATTTTCAAATCGTCGCAAACAATCTGTAAATAAGAGATCCGCCGCTTTTCCTTCACGAAATCCCAAATATTTATCCAGATCTTTCACAGGAGGACAGCCTCTCAGCAAATCAGCATTAAATCCAGGGATACTCTCTAACAACAAGGCAAATGCCTGTGAAATAGGATTTTGTAGCTGATGTTCAATGTAATGGCGATAATCTGGAACAAGCTGATTCTCTTTGATAAAGCCAGGCGTTTCAATCCTATCCCCTTGCAATGCAGCTGCTTCCTGACCTGCCTTCGGACGAATATAGACATATCCAATCCGATCTCCTGATGCAGGGGCATTACCTGGATCTCTCAGGGTAATCCGATCAGCCAGGACTTTATGTGCAATCTGATCAGGATTGGCATAGGATGCACGCAATGATTTCGTCACCGTGAGTTGTCCCAGGCTCACTTTGCCATTAACCAAGTCCATGCATTTCTCCTTCACAAACTGGAATGCACCTACTACATCACGTTTGTCAAGGAGCATTCGCATGGCTCCACCAAAGATGGTTTTGACGATAGGGGCATTATCACGTCGCTTCAGGGCAATACCCATATATTTATGAACATAATCATCGGCATTATTTTCGTACATATTTCCTGCATAGCGCTTCTTGGAAAACATCAGCAACGGATCAAATGCTTTATCAAACTCAAAATCATGGGGCGCGGCTAAGACTTTGCTGATGAAATGTCCTGCTTCTCCTGTGATATCAATGGTGGCTTGACGTGCCTCGCGCCCTTCAAGACGCTCACCTGTTTCTGGATTTCTGGGGTTGAATTCTACAAAGAGAGAATCGGTGTCGCCATATACTACTTTTGCAGAACAATGTGAATGAATTCCAGGGCCATAAAATGTATCAATTGCATCCTTCGCAAACAAGATTTGTTTCCGTCCATACGCCGTCACAGATGCAGCCAACGCTTGCAATCGGATCTTGAATGTACCCGATCCCAACTGACCATACAAGGAATTGCCCGTCAGCTTATATGCCAATTGCTCAGCATCCAATAGCGCATAGCGTTCAGGATCTTTTTCCGATTTCATTTCTTTCTTCTTGGCACTCCGTGCTTTCAAGAGCCACGACGTAATCTGTGGGAGTGTTGATTTAGATCCATCCAACGGCTGGGCATAACGGCAAATCCTACGACCGCACTTGATCTTGGCAGGATTTTTCCGATGGTCAGCAGGATCAGGGCGAATGATATCATATTCAATATCAGTATAAGCATATCCATCACAATCATCATATGTCTCAGACCCCCATTGATGCGTAATCAATGCACCGTCATCAGTAAAGTCTTTGACCCAAACAAGAGAATCATGACTGATGTTTTCACTGATGATTGTACTGGGATACAAAGAGGCAAAGTCGCAAACACCAACGGGACTCGTAGCATAGAATCCAGGCTCAGGATCAAGTACAATGGCTCCTTCATAGGAATCATCGGATCCACGGGATTGTTCTAACACGGGAATGACGATCCCTTTCTCTCGGCAGTATTTGAAGATGAGTGATTCAATCTTAATGCCTTGACCGCGTACAAAGATGTAACTGATGGGCACAGTGCAGACATTGGCCATAGACATGCAATTATTGAATGTCTCCAGTTTCTTATACAATTCAATGACAAGATCACAATCTTGTAAGCAGTATTTCCCAACGACTGCACGATCTGCAGCAGATCCACGATGCAAACGGAAGATATCAGCGGGACTTACATCATCTTTGACAATGACCCATTTGGTGGCGGTTTGAATCTCAGCCAAGGCGTCCTCATCTAGTTCACATTCCACTGTGATACGACCATCTACAACTGATACAACAACGAGTTTTTCAGAGACCGTTTCACCCGTGTCATCCAGGAGCATAATGGATCGCCCCTCTTTTACGTCTTGCACAGCCCCGCCGACTTCCAGCACCAATAGACCGTCTTCATAGACAGCCTGTTTCAACTTACCAGACATGAAATGTTTCGTGACTTCATCCAGTTTGTAAGAAGGGAGTACATTGTTGCGCTTGATATAGAAGAACATATCAATCTGGAGACGCCCGTGCATGGACCAGATATACATTTGATTGTCTCCCATGGCTGATGAGCTCAAGAATTTCTCCTCCAGTTTCATTTCACTACCGCAGTCATTCAGTCGTGTTAGACCATGGACTTCATCGGAAATACATCCCAATACTTCTGCCCGTTTCCACAAGTAAGATTCATCAAAACCAAATATATTGTAGCCGATGAGAATATCTGGATTCTCCAGGACAAGCCAGCGAAACCATTCTTCAATCATTTTCTCTTCCGTTGGATAGGCGTGAATGGTAATGCCTGGAATATCAGCACAATCGGGAAACACGAAGAGATGACGATCTAATACATTACCGCGCATTAGGGTAGTTCCAATTTGAATCACAGGGTCACCTTTTAGATCCACGGGTAATTTCTTAAGAATTTGTTCTATTTTCTCGGCATCACCGATTGCTTCTTCCCATGCAGAATCGGTTAATTTTTTCTCTATGTCTTTCATGACGATTCTCTTTTTAAAGTAGCAATAGATAGCTGTCATTCCTTTTGGCAAGGTATCAGGTGCGTATTGAGTTTGAGTAAGGGATTGCATAATGAGTTGAATGGCTTCTTCTTTTGTATGAGCGAGTTCAGCCAATTCGGTAGCCGTTTTGTTCCATGTACGAATGGGAACGGGGAAATCACCTGTCATGGAGAAGCATTCTATATCCCAGGAGGCAGTTAAGAAGGGAGCTGATACACAGGGTGCTTGGGCGGGCTCTACGTCATCGTATTCGCATTCAAGGATGAGGGGTTCCTTGCCCAAAACACCTTTTGGACATGGCGTAGAAACCCATCCGCACGGTTGAATATTTTGAGTATGAAGGAAACGCAACATAGGATCAATATTTGCTTCATAGACCTCAATCTTGCTACGAATTCCATCAATGGATTTGGGGCGTAATAGATCATCCAAGAAGAGCCCTCTCAGAGTACGAAAGAGAGCAAGAGAGGGTACATCAATTTGGAGGAAGGGGTATTGAGTATTTGCAGTAAATCCATAGAAGATTTTCTTAGTAACCCGCTTAATGTTGATAAGACCCATAGGAATCCCTTTAGAGCTCATGTAGTGTGTAATGAGATCTACTACAGGTGCAGTACGTTCTTCAGGGAGACGAAGATAGAAGGTGGGACGAAATCCAGTTACATCGCACCGAAGTTGCTGACCTGATTCTGTTACACCGAACAAATGGATAATGAGCTCACGTTGACCTTTATTATATACTTTCTTTTTGGGGGCTTCATCGTCTGAATTGGATTCGTATACCACTTTTTGTTCCTCGTCTATGCAGACATCGCGCGTTTGAATATCCAACAAATGAAAGATTACCTTATTCATTTATTAGACCTACAAGTTATTACTAAAAAGATATGTTCAATTTTATTTATGTCGGTTTAGTTTAGCAAGTAAATTATCAAATGATCCTAATTGATAAGGTGTTTTAGACAATTCATGTAATAAACCACCGCCGAGATATTTAGGTACAGTTGGATTTCCTCCTTTCATTGGTATTGATTCAAAAATAGGCTGTGTTTGTTGTGTCTGCTGTGGTTTTTTAAGATTGCGTTCATTGCGTTCATTGCGTTCATTGCGTTCATTGCGTTCATTGCGTTGATTGCGTTCATTGCGTTGATTAAGACTACGTTCATTCGGTTTTGTATTCATGGCTATTGGTAGATTTTCTAAACTGGGCTTATATGATGGAATGGGTTTTACAGCTACAGGTTCTACAACAGAATGAACTTCATTCATAGAAGTGTTTACAGGAGTTTCGTTCATAGAAGTGTTTACAGGAGTTTCATTCATAGGTGGAACTTCATTCATAGGAGTTTCATTCATCATTTTAATACTAGTTTCTTGAGGAATACTCTTTTTAACCATTTGTCCTTTATTACTAACTGCAATAACGGTTGGATAACCCTGTACAGAGAGTGTATTTGGAGATCCATTCAGTGATTTCAATTTTTCATTTGCCATGGAGAGCATGCTATCTTCCACGTAGGCCACAGGATAAGGAAGCGTACGTTTCCGTGCAGCTGCATCAAATTTAGGTTTAAAACTATGACAGTGACTGCACCAATCAGCATATACAAGAATAATAGTGATCGGTCCAGATTTAATACGATTCATGAGGGGAATTAAATCTTTTTCTTTACGCACATCTAATGGCGGTAAGATTTTTCTGACTGTACTATATCTTTTTGCAGTTTTTGCACTTCTCCGACTTCGTTGACTTCGCTGACTTCGTTTGCTTTTTTTGCTTTGTTGTGACAGAAAATTATTGAGCAGTGTTCTATTTTTAGGAGCTACCATTCTACTTTGATAATGTTTATTAATATAGAGATCATATAGGAAATAAGATGGAGAATTTGTACCTCATTTTATTACTAATTGCATTAGGATATTTTGCACTTTATTTTGGTGGACGCAAGTATCTGGAACGATTCCAAGCTAACGAATCTTTTGTCAATCGCTTCCATCAAGATGGATCTCCCATAGAGGATGTAGGAACTATAAATGCTTCTACATTACCGGAAAATGACTATCCAATGGACAACAACAGAGATAGTTATGACATATCCCAAGTATTTAACAATCAGGGATCAAAGAAAGCTACTAAACAACAACTGAGTGACGCTATGACCCGGTACCCACTAGACTGGTCGGTTCAAGGACCTGATTCACAGTATTTTCAAGAGAATCAGGAGAAATATTTGAAAAAAGATCGTGTCAATCCTGAGCCATATCAAAATCAACCGACTGATATGTTATTACCTGATTCTGCTGCATTAGATGATGAAGAACGTAAAATATTGCAGACATATGTACCAGAAACGAGTAAAGGACTTCTTCACTATTCCATGGGTGATGTAAAACAATTATTGAATAAAATTTATGGAAAGAAAGGATTAATTCCTGTGATTGAAAAGTCAAAACAAGGGGAGAATATATGGGAAATTGTAGAGGTCAAAGAGAAAAATCCAAAGATTGTCTGGGAAGATGATCTGACACAGGGTCCTAAACAAGATCGTAGAGAAGATATGATTGATGTGCCTTATACAGTATCAGATATTGCAGCGGGAATGGATCCATTTAAACAGAATAGAAATAGAGTTCGTACAGGAAAGTTTGATATTGAAGAAAATACAGAATTGAGTAGGATGTTTCAACCAACCTATCCTATTCCTCAATGGAATTAATATAAACGTATTTGTTATGTATCTAATAGATGGGGAATTATATTAAAAAAGCGAGTATTCATCCAATAGATCCAGTAGATTCAAAGGATCAAGAACCTGTTACAATTGGATCATTGTCATTAAAAGAACAGATAGAAAAAATGGAATTGGATACTGTGGAAATAAAACTAGAAGTTCCATCAATTCAAAAAAATAATATAAAACGATTTACATTTGAAGAAACATATACCAGTTTATATAAAATGCCACATACACCGACAAATTCTCCAGTGCCTTCATGTTCTTCTAATTCTGATTCAGAATCTCCTATAATTTCTATTCCTTTAGAACCTTTAAGACAAGTGCCTTTAGAACCTTTAAGACAAGTGCCTTTAGAACCTTTAAGACAAGTGCCTTTAGAACCTAATCCAAGTATAAATGATATAATTAGTTCTAGATTCTGGAAGGTGAAAGAAGATTTTGAAGAAACTCATACACTTATTTATGATATGATGAAGGAGTTAATACTTTAAAAAGCGCATCATCTATAGATTGGATAAATCTTTCAGACTTATCCAAATGTATTCAATGAGGAGCTTCGCTCCTCATCTATAGGTTTGGCTTTTAGCCAAACGTATTCTCAGCAGAATACACCACATGTAACGCACCATCAACACCTTTACATTTATCATGAATAACTGAAATCAATTCACCATTATTAGGGAGTGCACCATTAATATAAAAATAGAGAGCTTCTTCGGGTTTTAATTTATATAACCGACGAATATTATAAATAAACTCACCAAATGTAAGTGTCCCAGGAACTAAAAACTTGGACTTCACAATATTTACATTTGATGATTTATCTTTGATAAGAAAGATAGGAATACGATCAGGATATTTTGCACGAAGTTTTTTAATTTCATCTGACTTCACAGATGGAGGATTCATTCTAGTCTAAAGATAGATTATTTTTTAATAGTAAGATGATTTTAGATACGCGTGAAGCAGAACTGATCAAGTATTTTACAGAAGAAAAGCATGAAATCAAACAATTGCCAGTAGGTGATATCTGGATCGGTGATCTGATCATTGAGCGTAAATCCATTCGCGATCTAGAAGCATCCATTTTAGATGGACGATACAGGGAGCAACGTGGTCGCATCTTGGCATACTGTCAAGAGAACAAAACACAACCACTCTATATCTTAGAAGGTGGTCTTCATTCGCATACAGGTCGTCTTCAAACAAGTGCTATTATGAAATTCATCAATCGTCTCATTTTCCATTACCAGATTTCTGTGGTACAGACTGGTTCTGTCAAGGAAACAGCTGAATTATTGACGGCGATCATGGAACAACAGCAAGAAAAACCAGAATCTCTTCAACGAAAAATAGATCTTGTAAAGGTGGCGGACAGTCTCCATGTTCAGAAAAAAGTCAATGCACAGGATCCTAAACAGTTTGCCATCGCATGTCTATCACAATGTACAGGAGTTTCTGTGAAAATGGCAGAAATGTTGATTCAGACATTTGGATCATTAAAAGGTGTAATGGATGCACCCGTTAATGATATTGAAAATGTAAAGGTTGGAGCACGAAAAGTGGGGCCAGTCGTTGCAAAACGACTGCATGGATTACTCAACGCAAATAATCAACAGAACTCATCTGCTTAGGTTGATTACTGGGAGGATTCATAATATTCTGAAGAAATGAACTTGGAGGCACATATTCACTTGCACTAGCTACTGGAGGTGCAGCAACGGGTGGGCCATTAGGAGGAAAACTATGCAACACATTCTGAATGGCAGAAACAGGAACAGATCGTTTCTGCATTTCACCTGGCGTCTGCATACGAACTTTTCGTTGTGACTTCTTAGAGTACAATAAACGGGATGCTTCTTTCTCTGCTTCCGATTTCTCAAAGGAGGCGAGCATGGTTTGCATAATGGGACTTTGTTCTACAATATATGCTTTCTCATGATGTTCCCATGAAATACGTAATAAATTTGGATAAGTATAGTGAACCATATATTTTGCATGACGTAATTGATGAACAAGATATACAACACAATCTTCTAAATCTATCTTGGGTAATCCAAGAATGAAAGACGGAATAGTAAAGAGAATATAACAAGGTGATTGAGGTAATCTAGAATTAGTAAGAACTCGTTGATAAATCTGTTCTAGAATTTTATTATAAGTTTTAAGACGATACATATCTTTTGTTTTGCGCTTATCATATAACTGACTAGGATCTAAATGAGGAGTCTCTTCTGCCATTACTTACTGTGCTCAAAATGCGTATATTACTTTCACATCGGCAAATAAATGATTCCTTATCGTATCTATTTATCAGGAGGCGGCGTGACTGTCTCTGCGCATATTGGAGCACTTCAAGAATTATCTAAGCATATATCCTTAGAGACTGTAAAAGAATGGATGGGAGTGTCAGCGGGAGGATTCATTTCCATGTGTCTTTGTATCGGATACACATTGGAAGAACTAGAAGAATTCTGTCTGAATTTTGACTTTAACCATATCAAAGAGGTTGATTCCATTCCGGGACTAGTGCTTAATTACGGATTAGATACAGGTGATAGGCTATATCGGATGATTACTGCATGTCTGCATATCAAAGGTCTATCATCTGAATTTACATTCAAGGAATGTCAAGAAAAATACAATATTTCACTGCGAATTGTGGCTACGGATCTGAATAAGGGCAAACCATTTATCTGTAGCCCATATGATACTCCAAACTATTCTATTGCTAATGCAATTCGTGCTTCTATGTCTGTTCCGCTGTATTATCAACCATTTGTCTGTCCTGAAACAGGACACTTTCTGGTGGATGGAGCTGTGATCAGTAATTATCCATTGTTTATCTTATCCAAAGAAGAACAGACGAGAACGCTCGGTATATTGATACGTACTTCTGTGGAGTCTAAAGAAACTATTGAATTTGAAGAGTACTTGTTGCGACCGTTGAGTATTATGTACGTCAATAAAATGGAATGTGAATCTACATTGTATAGCAGTCATTGTATTCAGATTATGTTGGGTCAAGTTAATATTATAGACTTTTCATTGACGAAAGAGGTGAAACAAGAGACGATTCAGAAAGGAAAGGAAGCGGTTCATACTTATATGAAGATGTTACCGAGAGTGAAACGACGGAACAGCTTATAACTTTTAGTAAAATAATTTAATAATTTCAACTAATTCTATATTTTCGTCTGACAAGATTCGTTCTATCTGTTGTTCTATTACATGTATTAATACATCAATACGATCTTCAATATCTGTCTGTTGCGTCCTTGTTACATCAGGATTAAACCGAATATATATCCATTTTCCGCTATGAATCATATATAAATCATCATAACGGATTTCTTCATCTTTTTCATCATACGTTCTGTGAGCAAATTCATCTGTCTCAATTGCTAAGATCGTATTTCCTATTAATTTACGATGATCTACTCTGCGACGATGAGTACAGTCACAGTTTCCAGTGTATAGCGAACGATCATGTACAAATCCTTTGAATAATGGGTTTGTAGAAGATGCTTCTATTATTGCATTTCTTACTCGGATTTCTTTTGTATGTTCATATATTCTTATTGAACGTGGATCATCTGGAAAGTGTCGTTTAAAACATGTGGCACAATAATTGTCATATTTTGCTTTTCCACCTCTTGAATCAATCCAGTCAATGCAATGAGGACATCTTAATCCGCCTCCATGTTCAATACACTTATCGGATCCACTTCGTGCACTCTTCTTGCATCCAGGTTCAACGCACCTTGTACCGCCTCCATGTTCAACACATTTATCGGTTTTACCTTGTGCGCTCTTTTTGCATCCAGGTTCAATACATCTTGCACCACCTCCATGTGCTTTACATTTATCGGTTTTACCTGCTGCGCTCTTTTTGCATCCAGGTTCAACGCACCTTGTACCACCTCCATGTTCAACACATTTATCAGTTTTACCTTGTGCGCTTTTACTGCATCCAGGTTCAACACATCTTATCCCACCTCCATGTGCTTTACATTTATCGGATCCATTTCGTGCGCCCTTTTTGCATCCATGTTCAACACAAAGTTTTGAGGATCTATGTATTTCACAATATTTACCACGCGGTATATGTGGATGAATGCAATTAATAATACAGCACGACATTTTATACTTTTATATAGG
>Ga0187843_10000905_pt1 | contig 19430 bp, 15 predicted proteins | sample SpaLakP09_SKY_43_FD_134516 | JGI IMG/M metagenome (GOLD analysis project Ga0187843, IMG submission 134516) | Oligotrophic lake water microbial communities from Sparkling Lake, Wisconsin, USA - SP09_SKY_43 | ecosystem: Environmental > Aquatic > Freshwater > Lake | place: USA: Sparkling Lake...
GCGCATGGGCTTTGATGTAGATGAGGACATTTTACAGGATTTCCTAGTCGAAGCCGGTGAGATCCTTGAATTGTTGCAGGAGCAGTTGGTCGAACTAGAAAATAACCCCGACGACTCCAATTTGTTAAATGCAATTTTCCGAGGCTTCCACACGGTGAAAGGGGGCGCGGGATTTCTGTCGTTAACCGAACTGGTTGACGCCTGTCACGGTGCTGAAAACGTCTTTGATATTTTGCGAACTGGCAAACGTCGAGTTACCTCAGAATTGATGGACGTGATATTGCAAGCACTTGATGCTATCAATGCAATGTTTCAAAACGTCCAGCAACGCCAACCCTTAGAGCCTTGTACACCAGAAGTTCTGCATGCTTTGCATCGCTTAAGTGAACCAGAATCAGCGGATGAACATCATCATGCTGCGGTTGAACCAGATCCTATCCCAGAACCAGAAATGAGTCTTGAAACTTTTGACGCGGCAGTTTCGCTCGAAGTCGAAGGGGATGAACCGGTTGCAAGCTCTGGCACTATCGAAGATATTTCTGAAGATGAATTTGAGCGTTTACTCGACGAATTACATGGTGGCGGCGCGCCCGGTCGACAAACAGCGACACCACCACCGGCACCGAAAGCTGCCGCTCCTGTGTTAGCCGTGCCAGCTGCTGGTGGCGATATCACAGATGATGAATTTGAAGCCATTCTTGATCAGCTCCACGGTAAAGGTTCATTCATTCCTGGGCAAGTTGATACCCCTGCAGCGCCAGTAGCTGTTTCTACACCAAATAAAGCCACTGCCAAACCAGTTTCTGCATCATCCGCGACTGAAGATATTTCTGACGATGAATTTGAATCGCTGCTAGATGAATTACATGGCAAAGGCAAAGCCCCTGTTGGTGTTGCGCCTCCAGCGCCGGTAAAAGCAGCTCCGCCTGCCGCAGCAAAACCTGCTGAGACTGCAAAACCAGCACCTGCACCAGCGCCAAAACCAGCGACTCCGGTTGCGAAAGCTCCAGAGCCAGCGAAAACTTCAGTCCCAGCACCAGCAACAGCACCAGCGGCACCTGCCGCCGCCAAAGCGCCGGTTGATGGTGGCGATGAGAAAGCTGCGGCACAAGCTGATACCACAGTTCGTGTTGATACCAAGCGTCTTGATCAAATCATGAATATGGTTGGTGAATTGGTGCTAGTTCGGAACCGCTTGGTTAGTCTTTCCACAGTGGCCCAAAATGAAGAGATGAGTAAAGCCATTTCAAACCTTGATGTGGTGACTGCCGATTTACAAGGCGCCGTGATGAAAACGCGGATGCAGCCAATCAAGAAAGTGTTTGGCCGTTTCCCTCGCGTTGTTCGTGACTTAGCGCGTTCGCTGCATAAAGATATCAACCTCGAGTTAGAGGGTGAAGAAACCGATTTAGATAAAAACTTAGTCGAAGCTTTGGCCGACCCATTGGTCCACTTAGTGCGTAACTCAGTCGACCATGGGATTGAAATGCCAGATGTGCGGGTTGCAGCCGGCAAACCGCGCACAGGTTTAGTGAAATTAGCCGCACAACAAGCTGGTGATCATATCTTACTGACCATTCAAGACGATGGTGCGGGTATGGACCCAGAGAAATTAAAAGCTATCGCCATTAAACGTGGTGTCTTGGACCCTGATGCCGCAACGCGTATGTCAGATACCGAAGCGTTTAATTTAATTTTTGCTCCAGGTTTTTCAACCAAAGAACAGATTTCCGATATTTCAGGTCGTGGTGTTGGTATGGATGTGGTGAAAACCAAAATCAACCAATTAAACGGTACCGTGCATATCCATTCGAAGCTGGGCCAAGGCACACTGCTTGAAATTAAAGTGCCATTAACCTTGGCGATTCTGCCAACCCTGATGGTTATCGTAGGTAAACAGCCTTTTGCGTTACCACTTGCGACAGTCAACGAAATTTTCCACCTTGATTTATCAAAGACCAACATTGTTGATGGTCAGCTGACTATTGTCGTGCGGAACAAGGCCATCCCGTTATTTTTCCTCGAACATTGGTTGGTGCGTGGTTCAGATAAAAAACTACGGCGCGACCAAGGCCATGTCGTAATCGTGCAAATTGGCACGCAACAAGTCGGTTTCGTGGTTGAAGCTTTAGTTGGGCAAGAAGAAGTGGTTATCAAACCGTTGGACGCATTATTGCAAGGTACTCCTGGCATGGCTGGCGCGACCATCACTTCGGACGGTAGCATTGCGTTAATTCTGGATGTGCCGAACTTGTTGAAACATTATGCGAAAAGATCAAAAATCAAATTCGACCGTTTCAACAACTTAACTTCATAAGTGAGTCGTCTATGTCGATCAAGGTGTTAGTAGTTGATGACTCGAGTTTCTTTCGACGCCGATTAACTGAAATTATTGCTGCCGATCCGGAATTAGTCGTGATCGGTACCGCGAATAACGGGAAAGAAGCTGTCGAAAAGGCTGCAGAATTGCGGCCAGACGTTATAACCATGGACGTTGAAATGCCAGTGATGAACGGCATTCAAGCAGTTCGTGAAATTTTAAAAGTGCAAAGAGTGCCTATTTTGATGTTTTCATCGTTAACGCACGATGGGGCGAAAGCCACGTTAGAAGCACTCGAAGCAGGCGCAGTCGATTTTTTGCCGAAAAAATTTGAAGATATCGCTCGCGACAAATCTGAAGCCATTGAGTTGTTACGTCAACGCATTAAAGCGGTGGCAAGACGCCGACTTTATGTGAAATCAGCGACACCCACGGCGGCAGTTGCGACACCGCCGGCGGCTACATTGTCGACACGCCCTGGTGCGAGCCCTTCTTCCATAGCGAGAACTCCTGCGGCAAGAGCTGATTTGTTGCGTGGTGCAGGTGAGCGCAGTGACAGTAGTAACGACAATGCGTATGAACGGCCTTTTAAGCCGTCAGGAAAACAATATAAATTAGTCGCAATCGGCACTTCGACTGGTGGTCCGGTCGCTTTGCAAACAATTATTACCGCATTACCCGCGAACTTCCCGTTACCGATAGTGCTTATTCAACATATGCCTGCGGCATTTACTGGCGCTTTTGCTGCACGCTTAAATACCTTGTCAAAGATTGAAGTGAAAGAAGCTGTAGACGGCGATATTTTACGTCCAGGCGTTGCCTATTTAGCACCTGGTGGCAAACAAATGCTGCTAGACGGCAATGAATCAGCTGCCAAATTACGCATCAAAGATGATGATTCACCACGTATCACTTTCAAACCGAGTGTCGATATCACTTTTGGCACTGCAGCTAAAGTCTTTCAAGATAAAGTTTTAGCAATAGTATTGACTGGGATGGGGTCTGACGGGCGCGACGGTGCAAGATTGTTAAAACAATTTGGCTCTAAGATTTGGGCGCAGGATGAAGCAAGCTGTGTCGTTTATGGAATGCCGCAAGCAGTAACGACGGCTGGCCTAACCGACCATGAGGTGAGTTTAGCCGATGTCGCCAGTAAAATTATGGCGGAAGTAGGGCATGGATAAGTTATCTATACTTGGTCTAATTGTTGGTTTTTCTGCAATTATTGGCGGCTTTGGTCTCCATGGTGGTGCGCTAAGCACGTTATTTGATTTACCTGCCATCATCATTGTGATTGGTGGTACCTTTGGTGCGGTTCTCTTTCAAACGCCACTGCCACAATTTACTACCGGGTTGCGCATGCTTGCTTGGGTGTTTAAAGCGCAGTATGTGCCATTAAATGCAACGGTGGAGCGCTTGATCAGTTGGGGCACGGCCGCACGCAGCAATGGCTTTTTATCATTAGAAGCCGAAGCAATTCACGAATCGGATCCATTTTTACACAATGCACTGAATTTGCTGGTGGATGGAGTTGATCCTCTCGTCATGCAAAATGCGCTGGATGCCGAGCTAGTGTTAGAGCGCGAACGATTAATGCGGTCTGCGAAAATATTTGATGCCATGGGTGGCTACAGTCCGACGATCGGAATTTTAGGTGCGGTACTTGGCTTGATCCAAGCGATGCAGCATATTAATGACCCTGAGTTGTTGGGGCGGGGTATCGCAACGGCCTTTGTAGCGACCATTTATGGTGTTGGTTTCGCTAACTTAGTGTTTATCCCAGTTGCCAATAAATTAAAAAGTGTTGTGGTGCAGCGAAGCTTATATCACGAGCTAATTGTAGAAGGCGTGGTCTCTATTGCTAATGGTGAAAATCCGCGCATTATTGAACGTAAACTCGCTGCGTATAGAGTGAGCTAACCCATGTACCGGCATCGTCATCGCCATGAACAAACCGAGCCTGAATCTTTAGATCGCTGGTTAGTTTCATATGCTGATTACGTTACCCTGATGTTTGCGTTGTTTGTTGTGTTGTATTCAATCGCCATCAACAAAGAAGAGCAATACAAAACAATTTCCGATAGTTTAGCCAAAGTCTTTGAAAAGCCAGTTGCTGACCAAACAGGGGTTAAAGGCGATGCTGTGTTGACTGATAATCAACCCCACAGTGATTATAAGCAGTTTGGTTCATCATTAGAGACACCGACAGGTCCGGAAGTAGTTTCTGATGCAAAAGAAACTCCGGTACTCACTAAACCACAATTTGGCAATCCCTTAGTTTCTTTACAAGAGCAGTTAAATAAGTCTCTCGCGAATCTTATCGAAAAAGGTGTCGCAAAAGTCGAATCGGATGAAGACTGGCTCACCATACAATTAAACAGCGGCTTATTATTTCCTAGCGGCAGTGGCGTTGCCAATCAACAGGCTGGTGTGCTGTTGCAGGAAATTGTCGCTATTTTGAACCAGAGTAATAATGTGGTTCGAGTCCGTGGTTATACTGATAATGAAACCATGCACAATGAAATTTTTGATTCCAATTGGGAATTGTCGATGGCCCGCGCGACAGCCATCCTAAAAGAATTACAAAAGTTAGGGGTGAAACCCGAACGTCTAGCCGCTGAAGGTTACGGTCAATTTTCGCCTTTTGCCGATAATTCGACGCCAGCAGGACGCGCCGAAAATCGAAAAGTTGTTATCGCTATTTCAAAACTTGCAGTAAAAAAAGTGGGTGGAAATAATTCACCTTCTGAAGCAAACAGCGTGGAAGAAGCCAAACAGATTTTACAAGGCAGCACCCCAGCAGTAGTGCCAGAAAATGTTGAAGTTGAATATTCTGCGGATGGCACAATTCAAATCATTCAGCTGCCAAATGGCGGAATAAAAATTACTTCAGCGGCAGACGCTGAACCGAAGAAAAAACAGGATAATTGACGTGGTTGTTTGGACTATTGCAAACCAAAAAGGCGGCGTGGGTAAAACCACCAGTACGGTAACCTTGGGCGCATTGTTAGCGCAGCGAGGCGAGCGTGTTTTACTGATCGACACCGATCCGCATGCCTCGTTAACTTATTATTTTGGTATTGATGCCGAAGAGCTTGAAAACAGTGTTTATGATATTTTTATTCGTGGTAAAGGTATTACTAAAGAAGAAATATTACAGTCGCTGTGCCCAAGTGGCATGGAAAACTTGGATATTCTACCTTCGTCAATGGCCCTCGCTACGTTAGACCGATCTTTAGGTGATAAAGGCGGTATGGGGCTTATTTTGAAAAAAGCTTTGGCGAAAATTGCCGATGAGTATGACTATGTGTTAATTGACTGCCCGCCTGTTATTGGCGTGTTGATGGTTAACGCCATGGCGGCTTGCGACCGCATTATTATTCCAGTGCAAACCGAGTTTTTGGCGTTAAAAGGGCTAGATCGGATGTTAGCGACCATGCAATTAATGCATTCACCCAATCAACCTGGCTACTTGTTTACTATAGTTCCAACTATGTACGACAAACGAACCAAAGCGTCACTTGAAGCCTATAAAGAATTAAAATCAAAATATGGCGAATTAGTGTGGTCGGCGGTGATCCCAATTGATACAAAAATGCGTGATGCCAGTTTAAATCAAACACCGCCACCGGTATATGCACCAAAATCTCGTGGCGTTTTTGCTTACAATACGTTATTAACTTACTTATTGCAGTTAAACGCGGAGTCAGCACATGAGTGATTTGGTCGCCAGCCAAAAGGTCATGCGCAGTTATCTAAATGCTTTATTGACCGAGGATGTTGAACCCGAAGTCAGTAAAGTGGTTGCTGAAGTGCAAAAACAGCAGTTAAATCAACTGTTGTCGACCGTTAAAGCTCCACCTATTACAGCGCCTATTGTGGCCAAAGCCCCTGCGCCTGTAGTGCCAAAACCTACAGAGCCTAGAGCTATAGCGCCGGTGGTTACAAAACCTGTCGTGGCTGAAGTTGTGGTTGCGAAACCGATAGCGGCAGTACTTAAAACACCGGTACCGCCTGTAACACCGCCGCCAGCGCCAGTTGCTGAATATCGGCAGGGCAAGTTTCAGGCCTTATTTTTTGAAGTCGCAGGGCTTAAAGTGGCCTTGCCATTAAAAGAATTAGGTGGGATCCATAAAATGGGCCCACTCAATCATCTCCCAGGTAAACCGGCTTGGTACCGTGGAGTTATGCTTTACCGAGATCAGAAAATCAACGTGGTGAATACCGCAATGTGGGTAATGCCAGAAAAATATGACCAAGCGCTGGCAGAAAAGCTAAACTATCAATATGTTATTATGTTAGGGAAGAGTTCATGGGGTCTTGCCTGTGAATCATTAATCAACACAGTGACACTTGAGCAGGATGATGTGAAGTGGCGCTCAGCTGAGGGAAAACGTCCTTGGCTCGCCGGTTTGATAAAACAGCATATGTGTGCTTTGTTAGATGTAGATGCAATGGTTGCTTTATTGGCAGCCGGTGCCGACAGTTCAGACTAAGTGCGCGCAAAGAGTTAGGTAGAGGAGCGATAGATGAGTAATTTATTGGCACAATCCGGCAAGACCAAAGAAACAGCTGATCAGGTTTTGCAGTGGGTCACTTTCAAATTACAGGAAGAGACTTACGGCATTAACGTGATGCAGGTGCAGGAAGTATTGCGTTATACCGACATTGCGCCGGTTCCTGGCGCGCCAATGTACGTGCTTGGCATTATCAATTTGCGCGGCAACGTCGTGACAGTAATTGATACTCGCGCACGGTTTGGTTTACCGCCGTCAGATATCTCAGAAAACAGTCGCATCGTGATTATTGAAGCGGATAAACAAGTCATTGGTATTTTGGTTGATTCCGTTGCTGAAGTAGTTTATTTACGTGCTTCTGAAATTGACACTGCGCCAAATGTAGGAACTGATGAAAGCGCCAAGTTCATTCAAGGCGTGTCGAATCGTGATGGTGAGTTGTTGATCCTCGTTGATTTGAACAAACTATTGTCCGACGAAGAATGGGAAGAAGTCACTAGTATCTAATGCAACAGTCTGTGATTTTTTCGTTCGAATGGTTGGTGATTGGCGTGATACCGGCAGTAGCAATACTGCTGGTCGTCTTTGTTATTTGGCAACACCAACGCCAACGTCAAAGCTTTTTGCATTTGTTGCGTGAGCATCAACAAATGCTGACGGTATTTAAATCAACCCAAATCGAGTTAGAAGAATTGCGGGGCGGGTTAATTGGCGTTGGTCAACGGATCTTGCAACTCGAAACTGCTTGGCAACGTTCACAACAAGACTTGCAAATGGTTGCGAATGAAATTGAGCAGATCAGCGAACACCAACAAAAAATGCAGTTATTTGATCCGGAATCAAAGCTCTATAACCGAGCGATGAAAATGGTGCACCTCGGTGCAGGTCTGGAAGAGATCATGCTGGAATGTGAGTTGCCGCGTGCTGAGGCTGAACTGCTACTCAACTTGCACAGGCAAGGGAAGTAATAAGTAGTTTTTATACATAACATTCATTTTATTCTTACCTTTCATTTTAAAATTGCCGACTTGCGTCTAGGCTTTGCTGCATAAGGATTTTCGCAGTTCGCTTTGGAGTGAAGCAATAATGAAAGACAATGATGTGCTTGAACACCCTCACAATGTTAGTCACGACTTTCCAAAATTTAGTCACCACGGCGCAGTCAATGGCGTTACCGGCTCTTGTCATCAGTATTGGTTAAGCCCAGATTACAGCCTATTAATCGATTGTGGATTATTTCAAGGCGATGAATTTGCGGGTGCAGGTTCAGCCAACTCCCCACAAATTAGTTTTGACTGGCGACAACTTCAGGCAGTGTTGCTGACTCATGTCCATATCGACCATGTGGGGCGTTTGCCCTATTTAATTGCCGCCGGTTACCAAGGGCCAATTTATTGCAGTGAAGCCTCGGCAGTATTACTGCCGCTGGTGTTGGCAGATGCGTTAAAAGTCGGGGTCACCCGCGATGAAAAATTACTGAAAGCCTTTTTAAAGCGCCTGAACAGACAACTTATCGCGGTGCCTTATGAACAGTGGACTGCATTGCCAAATTGCCAGCAAACACAGGTGCAATTTCGACTGCAAGTGGCAGGGCATATCCTCGGTTCGGCCTATATTGAAATTCGTCATCAACATGCACAAGATTGGTTTTATACAGTTTTTTCTGGCGATTTAGGCGCAAGTCATACCCCTTTACTCCCTGAGCCAATGTCACCGGCACGCGCAGATATTTTGGTGATAGAAAGTACTTATGGTGATAGTAATCATCAGGGGCGTAAACAGCGCACCTTAGCGCTACAGCAGCTTATTTTGCATTCGTTACGTGATAACGGCACGATTTTAATCCCAGCATTCTCGATTGGTCGTACACAGGAATTGCTCTATGAACTTGAAGATATAATATTTCGATTGCGTGATGAAAAAATTCACCAACATCTGCGCTGGAACGAGCTCGATATTATTGTTGATTCACCACTGGCAGCGTCGTTTACCGAAGCGTATGTGCAGTTAAAGCAACACTGGGATAAAGAAGCGTTACAGCGCGACGAAATAGGTCGTCATCCGTTAGATTTCAGCCAGTTAACCACCATAGAAGGTCATCAACAACATTTGGCGCTAGTTAGTTATCTAGCTCGAAGTGGTAAACCAGCCATTGTGATTGCGGCAAGCGGAATGTGCGCCGGAGGCCGTGTTGTTAATTACCTCAAAGCGATGTTAGAAAACCCAATCCACCAAATATTGTTTGTCGGCCATCAAGCCCGCGGCACTCCGGGTGCGCAAATATTGGCGCGCGCGGCCAGCAAAGGTTGGGTTGAACTAGATGGCCGAGACTATCAAATAAATGCCGAAGTGCTGAAGATCAGCGGCTATTCTGCTCATGCCGACCAACAGGATTTGCTGAACTTTGTACTTGGCATCGCGCAAAAGCCCAAGCAAATTAGAATTGTACACGGCGAAGATGCGGCAAAATTAAAATTTAAAAGCATATTGCAGCAGAAAGGGCAAAACGCAGTGATTGCCGGAAACGACTAAGTAATATGAAACAATTCTGTCGTTTATTCGCAATAACAGGGATTCAGCGGCTGTGGGCAGATAACCTCAGCCTTTTACCTGAGATTGCATTTGCTGCAGATGCTCAGACGATGAATATTTCGAACCAATAGATTGCTATATCACGCTGTCCTAAATCTACCTTATTTGTTAAACTTTGCGCATCATAATTCCCCAAGAATGGATGTTGGCATGACAATCAAAGTATTAAGTGTATTCGGCACTCGCCCAGAAGCGATTAAAATGGCGCCATTGGTTAACTTACTCAAAGCCGATCCGGCCATTGACAGTCGAGTTTGTGTCACTGGTCAACATCGCGAAATGCTCGATCAAGTGCTGCGGTTGTTTGACATTGTGCCAGAATACGATTTAGCCATTATGAAAGCGGGCCAAGATTTATATGATGTTTCCACCAGCATTTTATTAAATATCAAACCAGTATTACGCGATTTTCAGCCTGATATTGTCTTAGTACACGGCGATACCAGCACCACATTTGCCGCGGCATTGGCTTGTTATTATGAAAAAACTGCCGTAGGTCATGTCGAAGCTGGCTTGCGGACAGGGAATATTTATAGCCCATGGCCAGAAGAAGCAAATCGTAAATTGACCGGTGCTATCACTACCTTACACTTTGCCCCGACAGATACTTCTAAACAAAACTTACTCGACGAAAACACCGACCCAAGTAAAGTGTTTGTGACCGGCAACACCGTGATAGATGCATTGCATCAAGTCGTTGCTAAAATTCAGCAAGACACTGCGTTATCCGCTGAATTTGCCAGTAAATTCCCCTATGGCCAAAATGGACGTCGAATGATTTTAGTCACCGGCCACCGCCGTGAAAGTTTTGGCTCTGGCTTTGAGAACATTTGCGCGGCGTTGAAGGATATTGCAGCGCAGTTCCCTGATTGTGACGTGGTGTACCCTGTCCATTTAAATCCGAACGTGCGCGAACCAGTATTTCGCTTGTTAAGCAACTCTAGTAATGTGTTTCTGATTGAACCTCAGGATTATTTGCCATTCGTTTATCTGATGAGCCAAAGTTTTTTGGTGTTGACAGACTCTGGCGGTATTCAAGAAGAAGCACCATCACTTGGTAAACCGGTGCTGGTGATGCGCGACACGACTGAACGTCCAGAAGCCGTCGCGGCAGGCACTGTTAAGTTGGTCGGCACCGACCAAGCCAAAATCGTCAGTGAAGTTGCACGGTTAATGAGTGATGACGTTTATTATCAATCGATGAGTTTTGCCCATAATCCATATGGTGACGGCAAGGCGGGTGAACGTATTGTAGCGGCGATTAAAGCGCACTTTAGCAAATAGGACTCCTGATACTGTTGGGCTACTGAATAGTGAATCAAATTGCTTGGCTATATACCCAATCAACCTGAAGATACTCGTTTTGAGCTGCTGTGAAAAAGCTATTTGAGCCACGTGCAGCAACAGGGCTAAAAGCGCTTGATGCCGCGTTAACGCTTGTCGCTTTGGAATAACCAAAGCTTCCAATCGCTGCCTTGCCTCAAGTACTTTTATCTCCCGCAAAAAAAGCATCTTCAAGTTGTTTGGCTATATACCCTGATTCCTTGAAGACTTGGGTTGTAGCATTCGCTCTTTTGCCGCAGTCACATAGCTCACTCTGCTCCTGTGGTTTCACACACTCGCCGCCTACCTGGATCTTCAATGATTTTAGGTATAAGCGGTGTGTGGCTTATCGGCGAAGCCCGAAAAACGTTCATTTGATCTTCGCATTTGATCTTTGCATTTGAGCGCAAGCATGGTGAGCGAAAAATATATGGAAGTATTATATGGATCGTTGGTATTTAATTTATAGTAAGCCAAAACAAGAGCTAAGAGCTCAACAACAACTGGCCAATCAAGGTTTCGAAACCTATTCTCCGGTAGTGACGACGAAAAAGATCCGCGGTACTAAAACAATTACCGTACAAGAACCGTTGTTTCCGCGATACATCTTTTTAAAATGTGCAGATCCAAGCCGTCTATCTCTCGTTCGAAGCACTCGCGGTGTCGGCGGTATTGTCAGATTTGGCGATACGTTGGCAACAGTGTCAGATGAACTTGTATTTGCTTTAGTGCGCAATCAAGTGGTGATTATGCAGCAACCGGTTAATCATCCGTTTAGAGCTGGTGAGTCATTGGATATTTTAAGCGGGCCTTTTTCGTCGCTTAATGCAGTATTTTTGCATGCCGATGGTACAGAACGTTGCATCATTTTGCTTAATTTTTTAGGGCAAGATCTCAATCTATCGATGGAAATTAATAATCTAGCGAAAAAGAACTAAAAATTGTAGAGTGTTCTGTCATAAAAAATACGTTATTTAGGTAATAACCTAGTCGCCGATCGGCTATAATCCGGCTGAAAACAGTGGGGCAGAGTAATGCGCAATAGGTTCAGAATAGATCATTGAGCGTTATGTTCAGAAATTCGTGAAAAACAGTCGTAGTGTTGAATATCAATAGTTAATAAATGGATGCATGTTAATGAGGTTGTCTAAACGTTTTATTCGGAATCTTGCGGTTACTGTCGCTGCGTTAGTTATGACCCAACTGGCGGTCGCGCAACCAACAGCAGCGCAACTTGAACAATTTAAGCAACTTCCGCGTGCGCAGCAGGAAGCGCTAGCCAAGCAATATGGCGTTGATATTTCGCAAATTTCAGGTGCAGGCAGTGCTGCACGATTAGAACAAGGGCCTTCGCCAAAACTAGAACAGCGGTCCGCACCACAAGAAAATATAGCGACAGTAAAACCTGCTGGAATTGGGCGCTTTGGCGCAAATTTATTCGACGCAAACGTCAGCACTTTTGCCCCAGTTAGCAATGTGCCTGTTCCTGATTCATATCAGCTAGGCCCAGATGATACCTTATTACTGCAAATTTATGGTAAGCAAAACAATCAACAAGATTTAGTGGTTGATCGCCACGGCAATGTGAATTTACCGGATATTGGACCGATCAGCGTCTCAGGTCTTACTGTCGCTGCGGCGAGTAGTTTAATTCAAGACCGCATTACTCAAGCCAATATTGGTGTACAAGCGGCTGTCTCTATGGGGCAGCTAAGAACAATCAATATTTTTGTCGCTGGTGAAGCCCGAAATCCAGGCATGTACGCTGTTTCGGCATTAACATCAATTACGCAAGCGCTTTACGTTTCTGGTGGTGTTACTGATATTGGGAGTCTTCGCGATATTCGGGTGACGCGGGCTGGGAAACTTGTTGCTACTTTTGATTTATACGATTTATTGCTGCATGGCAATAATGCAAATGATGTGACACTGCAACATGGCGATGTTTTATTCATCTCTTCAGTTGGCGCATTGGCGACTATCGAGGGAGCGGTAAGACGCCCGGCAATTTATGAACTTAAAGCGAGTGACAACATTGCATCGCTAATGAAAATGGCCGGCGGACTTACGCCTGAAGCCCAATTAAACAATGTGGTCATGGAGCGCGTGACAACAACTGGACGTGAATTAATTAATATTAATTTGGCCGACAATAATGCTGCAGCTAAAAGTCTTAACAGTGGCGACCGGCTAGTTATTCCGCAATTATCGTCCCGGATCCATCAGCAAGTCACTCTGGTTGGTGCAGTGGATAGACCTGGGACATATGCATGGCGTCAAGGGCTTCGTTTGACCGATATTATCGCTGATAAATGGACAGATTTACTGCAAAGCACTGATATGGATTATGCCTTATTAGTTCGTCGGCTGAATGAACGCGGCGATATTAAAGTGATGCAATTTAATTTGTTGGATGCATTGAGTGTCGGGAGATCTCCGGTGCAATTACAGCCTCAAGATATCGTATTGATTTTCCATCAAGTGAACCAAAGTTATCAACGCGAAGCTTTGAATTCTGCAATTAAAGGTGGTGTCCAACCAAGGCTTGCGCAGTTTGACAGTAACTCATTGCTAGCAGGGGATATTCTTGCTGCGAATTTTGCGAATTTACAGCAAAAAAATTCGGTGGTAACAGGATCTCAATTCGCCAATAAGTCGGCATCAAGCTCTGCGCCGGAAGAGTTAGAAAATTTTATTGTGACCATGTTGCAACAGCTATATGTGGATCCTCAATATATTGGGTTATCAAAGCATTTAACTCGGCGTGAATTGTTGTTTCCATTAATGCAGATGCTGCGAACGCAAAGTAACAACCAGCTAGAATTACCCATTGTATCAATCAGCGGTGATGTGAAAGTGCCTGGTGAATATCCATTAGTTGAGCAATCAAGTGTGAGTAAATTGATCCGCGCTGCAGGCGGACTCAATAGCTCTGCCTATCTGCAACGCGCAGAACTTAGCCGCTTTATCATGGAAGATTTACAACAAAATTCGCTCGAGCAACAAAATAAGGATATTAATATTGCGCAAGTACTTGCTGATCCAAGTGCTGACGTACCGCTTGGCAGTCGCGATCGCTTAAATATTTTTACCACACCTGATTGGTCGCAAGTTCGGTTAGTGAATGTGCAAGGTGAAGTGCGTTTCCCTGGGACTTATCAAGTGCTCAAAGGTGAAAAATTGTCCGATGTGATAGAACGCGCCGGTGGTTTAACTTCGACCGCTTACCCCTTTGGTGCGGTGTTTACTCGTGAAAACATTCGTTTACGGGAAAGTGAACAAGCCGCGAAGTTACTGGCGCAGTTAAAAGCTGATTTGGCCAGTCGGGCGTTAACTGCGCAAAGTGCTATTAGTGCACCAACAACCGGCTCCGCTGAACTTATCGCGCAATTGCAAACCATTGTGCCGGTCGGGCGGATGGTGGTTGATTTAGACCAAATTATTGTGGGCAACCCACAATATGATCTAGACATGGAAAATAGTGATTCTTTATATATTCCAAGGATACAAAATTCAATTACAGTGATGGGCGAAGTGCAAAATCCAGGCTCTCATCGCTACAGGGCTGGTCTTTCAGTACGAGAATATCTGTCGCTGGCAGGTGGTGCTCGCAAACGCGCAGATGAAGATTTAGTGTTCGTGATCCGCGCGGATGGTTCGGTAATGCTGCCATCCTCAGAATGGTTCGCTGCAAACGATAGTACGCTAAAACCTGGTGATACTATTATTATGCCGCTTGATACTGAATACAAAGACAGTTTAAGTTTATGGACGCAAGTAACGCAAATACTGTTCCAATCTGCTGTGGCTATTTCGGCAATTAGCAGTATTTAATTTGCGAGAAGACGGCTGTGCATCAGCCGTCATTGTTAGACAAAATACAGCAACTGCTTAGCCTTTTATAAAGCTAAAGCGACCTTTAATCGTCAAGCAGCTATTTGTCTACTGGGAACTGTTGGTTTTAATTTCGCCAAAGGGATACGGTTCTAACGTAATCATGTCGGCGAGGAGATTTTACTTGAATATCTTCTACTCAGGATTTACCAAATTTACGTCCTATTTCTTGGTATTACCAAGAATGTATAAAATGTTGATTTCGGCAACCGTTGATTTTTTATGCTTAGCGCTGTCTTTTTTTGTTGCAAGTTATATTAACTATGCTCCGTCGTTGGCGACTTCAGTGCAAAGCTATTATTATGTATTTTTATCCATAGTATTCACCATTATTATTTTTATCAGGCTAGGGCTTTATCGCGCGGTGGTGCGTTTTATCGGTGGGCAGGCACTTCGGGCTGTTCTCACAGGGATTTTAATTTCTGGCGCACTGATTTACGGCTCTAGTCACCTTTTGAACGATGGTCTTAGTGTCTCAGTTGCGATGAATTATATGTTTATTTCTCTGGTGTTCATAGGAGGATCCCGTGTATTTGTCCGAGCCTTGGTCAATGCTAAGTCGAAAAAGTCTAATCATAAAGTGCTCATTTATGGTGCTGGGGCAAGTGGCCGGCAATTATTATTGGCCCTCGAGAATAGTGTCGAATTTAAGGCTACGGCATTTGTTGATGATGATGCTTCGTTACATGGAGTTATGATTAAAGATGTTCGCGTCTATGGACCTGATGATATCAGGAAAGCCATTGATCGGCATGGCATCAGTCGAGTGTTATTAGCGCTGCCTTCAGCAAGTCGAGCGACTCGAGCTGCCATTCTTAGCCGTCTTGAGCCACTAGGCCTTCCTGTGCTGACCATCCCAGGCATGGCCGATATCGTTGATGGCAAGATGAAGATTGATGAATTGCAAGACGTCAAAATTGAAGATTTGCTTGGGCGTGACCCTGTCGCCCCTATCCAATCTTTATTAGTCGCGAACATCACCGGCAAAGTGGTGATGGTTACCGGCGCAGGCGGCTCTATCGGCTCCGAACTTTGTCGGCAAATCCTTAAGCAAAACCCTAAGCAACTGATTTTGTTTGAACTATCTGAATATGCTTTGTATGAGATTGATAAAGATTTATTAAATAAAATCAAAGCAGCAGAACTTGATGTGAAAGTACTGCCAATATTAGGTTCAGTGCAAGATCGTAAGCGTTTAGAAGAAATCATGCGTAATTTTGCTGTCGAAACTGTCTATCATGCTGCAGCATATAAACATGTGCCTTTGGTTGAATATAATGTGGTTGAAGGCGTCCGCAATAATGTGTTTGGTACTTGGCAAACTGCGGAAGCCGCTATTGCTTCTGGGGTTAAGAATTTTGTGCTCATTTCAACCGATAAAGCCGTGCGTCCAACCAATGTGATGGGGACAACCAAACGTATTGCTGAGTTGGTATTACAAGGTCTTGCGCAACGGCAAAATACCACTCGTTTTTGTATGGTACGTTTTGGCAATGTGTTGGGGTCTAGTGGTTCGGTGGTGCCGTTGTTTCGTAAACAAATTAAGCACGGTGGGCCAATTACATTAACCCACGAGGATATTACTCGTTATTTTATGACCATTCCGGAAGCGGCACAGTTAGTGATTCAAGCGGGTGCTATGGGGAATGGTGGTGATGTGTTTGTACTTGATATGGGCGAGCCTGTGAGAATTTATGATCTGGCGATGAAGATGATCAATCTTTCTGGCCTAACGCCCAAGACAAAACTCTGTCCCGAAGGCGATATTGAAGTTAAAATTACTGGTCTTAGACCTGGTGAAAAATTGTATGAAGAGCTGTTGATCGGTGGGGAAGAGCAAGCAACACGTCATCCTCGAATTAAAACCGCGAATGAAGTGTATTTGAAATGGCCAGAACTCAATAATTTATTAATTAAACTGTCACGAGCATCTGAGCATTATGATTTAACAACGATTCGAGAGTTGATGCTGTCCGCACCGACAGGTTTTAATCCGACGGATGGGATTGGTGATTTATTATTTATTGCGTCACAAACCGAACGATCCGATAAATCGTCGTACGTTGCGGCGGTAAGTTAGGTAATTTTGCTAAATAAATGCGGTTTTTTGATGAATTATTTTGGTTCGTCACTTGAATTGCAGTTTGGTGGGCTTGTTTTTTTAACTATTTACGATATCATTGACAGAAGCCTAAAGGGAGATTTTAAATGACTAAGTTAAACTATGTATTTGCGGCATTAATTGCAACAGGTTCTTTCGTAGCACATGCAGCAGTTGCTCAAGAAGTAGAAAATAAAATTGTTGAAGCTGGAACAGTTGTACAAGACGCAACAATTGGTGGTATAGGCGCTGGCACAGTAATTGCGGGCACTGTAGTTGCTGGTGTAGGCGCTTCTTTAATTTCGAACAGCAGTGGTGATACCATAGACCCAGTTCCGCCAGTAGTACCAAAATGTTCAGGTACTGATCCACTGGTTAGCGGTGTATGTGTTGGTACGCGCCAAGAAACCAAAGTTACAGTAACAGGTTCAGGTACAGGTACTGGAACTCGCACTACCACAGTTTCTGTGCCAGTGACTTTTACTTACGCACCAACAGCTGGTTAAGTTACTCGCTTGGTGAAAAAGCCGCCCTTTGGCGGTTTTTTTTTGCTAGCACCTAGTTTATTTACATTTTTGCTAAGTGTTTGACAAGGAGCTTTTGCTGCGTGAATTCATCTTCTAAGTACTTTTCCCGAATGCTGCCGTTGTTGGCATTTACCGGAGTGATTTTGTCTGGCTGTTCTTCGACCACTTTGGCCTACAAAGATACGCTGATGTTAGCCTTTGTGAAAGGCGATGATGTCGATTTGTCGCTGCAGGCGATCGTGCAAAGACCTATGCCGGCCTTGTATGTACGTAAAGATGATAATGCCAAGGCAATGCTAGCACTGCAAGAAGGCTCATTAGGTCTTCAAAAATGGATTTCAGCTGATTTAGCATTAGTTGTGCTGCAAAATGGTCGTTTGGTAAAAATGTTAGGCTTTGATGAACAGCAATTACAAGGTCAGGTTGTATTACAGCAAGATTGGCTGACGAAACCTCTGAAGCTATTACATTTGGCAGACAAGTCTCAACTCGTTTCAGATTGGCGCTCGGTTCAGCATCAAGGTGTTACTAGTCATATTACAATTGTGGCGATTGAAGATGAGCAACTCGCTTATTTTTCCCATACCATTAATGTTATTCGTGTAGACGAGCAAGTTGATTTCGGTTCTGGTGACTTTGTGGTCAATTCTTTTTGGTTTTCGGCGAAAAATGGCATGTTATTAAAGTCTCGCCAGCAGCCTCTGCCAAATTGGTCAGTGTTTGAATTGGAATATATATCTGATATTGCAAAAAATTTATCAGTGATAGGTAAGTCGAATTTATGAAAAAGCTATTTAGCTGTTTGCTTTTCTCGTTATTTCCCGTTTCTTATGTCTCTGCTACTGCTGTGATGGTTGAATTTAACCATGAAACCATCAGTTTCGCTGAACAGCCTCGGGTCTCCGTGTTGTTACAGGTGTTAAACGATAAGTCAAAGGTGTATTGGCCAATGGCTAAGTTATATCAGACTGATGCTGAGATTCAACCACAGTTGTTATTTGATCAGCAACAAGTGCTGGAAGATTTGCGACAATTAATTCTTATGTGGCACCACGATCAAAATGTCTCTCAGCAGTTGTCAGCGTTGCGTCGTGAAATTAGTAATTGGCAACTTGGGGTCTTTGTGAATACGCCACTTGATCTTGATCTGACTAAGTTGCGTCAAGAATTAAATCCGGTATTAAATAAAGGTGCTTATATTCTCAGTGCCAGTAAGCGCCTCAATTATGTTTCTGTTGTTGCGATGGGTGGTCGTTCTGATGTGGTATATAGGCAAGGTAAGCCTGCATATCAATATCTACAAGAAGCTGATTACTCAGATACAGTTAAAGATGTCGATGAAGTGTTTTACATTCCCAATCAAACATATAACAATAGTATTGATGCTAAAACTATTGCCGTTTCCTATTGGAACAAAACCACAGAACCATTGGTTAACGGCACGGTGTTATATGTACCTATTCCAGCTGACGTCTTAACAGAACAATACGCCATGTTAAATGAGCAAATCGTGAAACTGGCGCAATATCGGATAGCCCAATGATTCGTTTCAATTTTAGTCGCATCAACATATTCGCTGCTTTATTGTGTTCGCCTTGTTTGCTACATGCGGCTGAAATTGATGCTTGGTTACCTGCTTATAGCCAATTGAACCATGGTGGGGTTGGCCTTATTCAAATGCCCACAGCTCGATTTAACCAGGACGGTACTCTGGCTTTAAATTACCAAGACAGTGAAGAGTATCGTTTCTGGACTACGTCATTGCAGTTATTTCCTTGGATGGAAACAACCATGCGCTACTCCGATGTCCGCACTCGGTTTTATAGCGATGATCCAGGGTTTAGTAATAATCAGAGCTACAAAGATAAAGGTATTGATGCTAAATTCCGTTTGTTAACTGAGTCGCGTTATCTGCCTCAGGTTGCAGTTGGCTTCAGAGATTTTGGTGGAACTGGTTTACTTGAAAGTGAATTTGTAGTTTTAAGTAAACGTTGGGATAATTTTGATGCTCACTTTGGTATTGGCTGGGGGTATTTAGGGCGAGCAGATAATATTTCAAATCCTTTATGCAAAATTAAGGACTCGTATTGTGTACGTCCCACCGGTTTCAGCGGTAGGGGCGGTTCTATTGACTACCAACGGTTTTTTAAAGGGCC
>Ga0187843_10000907_pt1 | contig 19413 bp, 16 predicted proteins | sample SpaLakP09_SKY_43_FD_134516 | JGI IMG/M metagenome (GOLD analysis project Ga0187843, IMG submission 134516) | Oligotrophic lake water microbial communities from Sparkling Lake, Wisconsin, USA - SP09_SKY_43 | ecosystem: Environmental > Aquatic > Freshwater > Lake | place: USA: Sparkling Lake...
CACATGGGCCACGCCTTTAACCAAACCATCATGGATGGCTTGGTACGTCACGCTCGTATGTCTGGCAAAAATACCTTATGGGTACCTGGTACAGATCACGCCGGTATCGCAACGCAAATCGTCGTTGAGCGCCAACTCGATGCGCAAAAAGTTTCACGCCATGATTTGGGTCGTGAGAAATTCTTAGAAAAAGTTTGGGAGTGGAAAGAAACTTCCGGCAATACCATCACCCGTCAGATTCGTCGCTTAGGCGCTTCAATTGATTGGGGTAAAGAATACTTCACGATGGACAGCAAGATGTCCAAAGCCGTTGTAGAAGTATTCGTTCGCCTGCATGAACAAGGATTAATTTACCGCGGCAAACGTTTAGTGAACTGGGACCCTGTTCTCGGCACCGCTGTTTCTGACTTAGAAGTAGTGAGCGAAGAAGAAGATGGCTCTATGTGGCATATCCGCTATCCACTAGCCGATGGCTCTGGTCACCTTACCGTTGCTACAACTCGCCCAGAGACCTTGCTAGGTGACGTTGCCGTGATGGTCAATCCAGAAGATGAGCGTTACAAACATCTCATCGGCAAGTCTGTGAAGCTTCCGCTTTGCAATCGTGAGATCCCAATTATTGCGGATGATTATGTAGATTTAGCTTTTGGTACCGGTGTGGTTAAAGTCACTCCCGCACACGACTTCAATGACTATGCCGTGGGACAACGTCACCAACTACCACTTATTAATATTCTGACTCTCGATGCAAAGATTAATGAGAATGCCCCCGCTGTATATCAAGGTCTTGAGCGCTTTGCAGCGCGCAAACAAGTAGTAGCCGATTTAGAGGCGGCAGGACTACTAGATAAAGTACAGCCACATAAATTGATGGTGCCACGCGGAGACCGTACTCATACCATCATTGAGCCCATGCTCACTGATCAATGGTTTGTTGCTGTATCCAAACCCAGCCCAGACAATAAATATCAACCAGGATCATCCATCGCTGGAGCTGCTTTAGATGCTGTGACCAAAGGTGACATTAAGCTTGTCCCAGAAAACTGGATTAGCACCTACTCCCAATGGTTGGAAAACATTCAGGACTGGTGCATCTCTCGACAACTCTGGTGGGGCCATCAAATCCCTGCTTGGTATGGAGATGATGACCAGATCTTTGTGGCTCGCTCTGAAGAAGAAGCCAAAGCCAAGGCTGCATCTGCCGGCTATACGGGTCAACTCAATCGTGATCCTGATGTACTTGATACCTGGTTTAGCTCTGCACTCGTGCCCTTTAATTCGCTGGGTTGGCCTGAAGAAACGCCCGCACTAAAGCACTTCCTGCCTTCGTCGGTATTAGTAACCGGTTTTGACATCATCTTCTTCTGGGTTGCCCGTATGGTGATGATGACTTGCCATTTCACAGGCAAGGTGCCATTTAATACTGTGTATGTCCATGGCTTAGTGCGTGATGCCGAAGGCCAGAAGATGAGTAAGTCCAAAGGAAATACTCTGGACCCAATCGATCTCATTGATGGGATCAAGATTGAAGACTTGGTGGCCAAGCGCACGACTGGCTTGATGAACCCTAAGCAAGCCGAGAGTATTGGCAAAAAAACCAAGAAAGAATTTCCGGAGGGTATTCCGGCATTTGGTACAGATGCGCTACGTTTTACTTTCGCCTCCCTTGCCTCACTGGGTCGTAATATTAATTTTGACCAGAAGCGCTGTGAAGGCTATCGTAATTTCTGCAACAAACTATGGAATGCCACTCGCTTTGTTCTGATGAATTGCCCTGGCACAGATGAAGATAATGGCTTTGCACCGTGCGATAAGCAATGCGGGTCGGAAGGCTACTTAGATTTTTCTGCTGCAGATCGATGGATTGTCTCGCTACTGCAAAGAACAGAGGCTGATGTTGCTAAAGGCTTCCAAAGCTATCGCTTTGACAATATCGCCACTAGCATTTATCAGTTTGTCTGGGATGAGTATTGCGATTGGTATTTAGAGTTAGCAAAAGTTCAGCTACAAACCGGAACGCCTGCGCAGCAACGTGCAACCCGTCGTACTCTCTTGCGTGTTTTAGAAACCATCCTGCGCATGGCTCATCCACTCATTCCATTTATCACTGAAACCCTTTGGCAAACCGTTGGGCCTAAGGTTGGCAAGGAACTAGTAAAGCAAGCCAAACAAACCATTGCCCTACAGCCCTATCCTATTGCTCAACTAAATAAGATAGATGAAAAGAGTGAAGCCTGGGTGACCCAAATTAAATCTATTGTGGATGCTTGCCGTAATTTGCGCGGCGAGATGCAAGTCTCACCAGCGCTCAAGGTTCCTTTATGGATTAGTGGGCCAGAAGATTTCTTGAAGAAAGCTAGCCCATACCTTACCGCCTTAGCAAAGCTCTCAGAAGTCAAAATCTATGCCGATGAGTCTGCTTTAGAAAAAGATGCTCCGGACGCTCCAATGGCCTTGGTTGGTAATCTCAAACTACTACTCAAAATTGAAGTGGATGTAGCAGATGAGAGAATTCGTCTGAGCAAGGAAATTGAGCGCTTGGCCAATGAAATCACTAAGGCCCGCAGTAAGCTAGGCAATGAAAGCTTTGTGGCTCGAGCTCCAGAAGAGGTTGTCGCCCAAGAAAAGCAACGTCTTGCTGGCTTTGAGCAAAACCATGAGAAGCTTGTTGCACAATTAGATCGACTGAAATAAAAGTAACTCATTAATGTAAAGCGTAAAGCGATCGGAATTTCTATGCCATTAAGCACTAAAGCCGTTACGAAGGCCGTCTTCCCTGTAGCTGGACTGGGAACCCGCTTCCTGCCAGCCACCAAGGCCAGCCCAAAAGAGATGCTCAATGTGGTGGATAAGCCGCTTATTCAATACGCAGTTGAAGAGGCGATTGCTGCTGGCATCACTGAAATGATTTTTGTTACGGGTCGTAGTAAGCGCGCTATTGAGGATCACTTTGATAAAGCCTATGAATTAGAAGCCGAACTCGAGGCCAAGAATAAAACTGCTTTACTAGAGATTGTTCGTAGCGTTAAACCAAGTCACGTAGATTGTGTTTATGTCCGCCAACCGGAAGCGCTAGGTCTTGGTCACGCCGTCTTATGCGCAGAAAAACTGGTACGCGATGAACCCTTCGCCATCATTCTTGCGGATGACTTGCTTGATGGTCAGCCACCAGTTCTCAAGCAGATGCTCAAAGTATTTGACGAGCAAAACGGGTCTGTCTTGGCGGTAGAGAAAATTGATCCTGCCAAAAGTAGCTCTTACGGCATTGTGGATGGCATCGCAGTAAGCAAAGGCATCTATCGCTTAAATGGGATTGTCGAGAAACCGCAGCCTAAAGATGCTCCTTCTAACTTAGCGGTAGTGGGTCGCTATGTTCTGTCATCAGATATCTTCAAACATATTCGTAATCTCAAGCCTGGTGCAGGCGGTGAAATTCAGCTCACCGATGCGATTGCCTCTTTACTCAAAGAGGAATCAGTTTTCGCTTATGAATACGATGGCGTGCGCTATGACTGCGGTAGCAAACTGGGTTATCTCAAGGCTTCTGTTGAGTTTGCATTGCGCCACCCTGAGGTCAGCGCAGAGTTTGCTGCTTACCTCAAGGGTCGCTCTTTAACTTAGACCCTTACCTTCTCTTCAGAAAAAAGACTAAAACATCTCCCTCAGTCGTACTGGAGAGAAGTTCATTACCAGTCTGCTTAGCAAAGGCCGGAAAGTCATGGGCCGCACCCGCATCAGTCGCTTTTACTTTCAAGACTTCACCTGATTGCATGGTGGAGAGAGCTTTCTTGGTTCGCAAAATGGGGAGCGGACAATTCATGCCAATGGCATCTACCTCGAGATTAAATTCAATAGCATTGCTCATCTAGATGCCACCCAATCTTTGACGCCGGCTAAAGCTGCTCCCAACTTACTCGGATCGGTACCGCCAGCCATCGCCATCTCAGGCTTACCGCCACCTTTACCACCAACCTGTTGCGCAACAAAGTTCACTAGGTCACCTGCTTTTACTTTCGAAGTAGTATCGGCAGTGACACCCGCGATCAAACTCACTTTATCGCCCTGAACTGAGGCAAGAACAATAGCGGCGGTTTTCAACTTCGCTTTTAAGGCATCCATAGTCTCGCGTAATACTTGTGCATCTGCCCCATCTAAGCGAGCTACCAATACTTTGAGGCCATTGACATCAACTGCTTGCGTTGCCAACTCATCACCTTGGCTAGCAGCGAACTTGGAGTTCACTTTGTCCAACTCACGTTCAGCCTGACGCAGACTTTCTTGTAGTTGGGCAACACGGTTGACCAAATCTCCAGGATGGGTTTTTAGAATCGCAGCCGCTTCATTCATCTTGTCTTCTAAACCCTGCAAGAAGTTCAACGCATTTCTACCGGTAACCGCTTCAACACGGCGAATACCTGCAGCAACACCGCCTTCAGAAACAATCTTCAAGCTACCGATATCGCCAGTGCGACCTACGTGAGTCCCACCACAGAGCTCTTTAGAGCTCCCGATTTCTAGTACGCGAACTTCATCACCATATTTTTCGCCGAAGAGCATCATGGCACCCGTCTTTTGCGCATCATCTAAGGACATGACTTTTCCAGATGTGGCTGTATTAGCCAGGATCTCGGCATTCACAATATCTTCCACGCGACGAATCTCAGCTGCAGTAATTGGGGCATTGTGAGTAAAGTCAAAGCGGGTCTTACTAGCATCAACCAGTGAGCCTTTTTGCTGAACATGGTCACCCAAGACTTCACGCAATGCTTTATGCAAAATGTGAGTCGCACTATGGTTGCGCATGGTTTCAGTTCTTTGCTGAGTATCTACTAAGGCATTCAGTACATTGCCCACTCTAAGCTCGCCTTCGTGAACTTCGCCTTGATGACCAAAGACATCCGCCTGAATCTTGAAAGTATCCTCAACAGTAAAGCGAACTGACTCATTACGTAACTCACCCTTGTCACCAACCTGTCCACCTGACTCAGCATAAAAAGGTGTGTTATCTAACACGATCACTGCAGCATCGCCAGCCTTCACAGACTGCACAGCAGAGCCATCAACATAGAGCGCGGTCACTTTGGCGCCTTCATGCCTCAAGGTGTCATAGCCATGAAATTGCGTTGGCTTACCAGAGTATTCCAAGCCTTGAGCGACCTTAAACTTACCGGCCGCCCTTGCTTGATCGCGTTGCTTTTGCATCGCTAATTCAAAACCTTGGGCATCAACCGTTACATCACGCTCACGACAAACGTCAGCAGTCAGATCTAATGGGAATCCAAAGGTATCGTGCAAACGGAAAGCTGTTTCACCATCAACTGTCTTGGCACCTCCTGCAAGTGCACCCTCCAAAATCTCCATGCCGTTAGCAATTGTCTGAAAGAAGCGCTCTTCTTCCTGCTTAATGACATCGCTTACTTTGTCTTTCGCTGCTTGTAGCTCTGGGTAAGCAAGACCCATCTCTTTTACCAGCGCTGGCACGAGTTGGTAGAAAAAAGGTTTGCGCGCACCCAATTTATAGCCATGGCGAATCGCACGACGAGCAATACGACGCAGCACATAACCGCGACCCGCATTACCCGGAATCACGCCATCCACCACAATAAAACTACACGCACGAATATGGTCAGCAATCACCTTGAGTGATGGGCTAGAGGGATCGCAATTCTCACCCCCGGCAGTATCAACAGCTTCTTTGGCTGCTTTAAGCAAATGAACAAAGAGATCGATCTCATAGTTGGAGTGCACGTGTTGCAATACTGCCGCAATACGTTCAAGACCCATGCCGGTATCCACACTAGGCTTAGGCAGTGGATGCATATTGCCCGCTTCATCGCGATTGAACTGCATGAAGACGTTATTCCAAATTTCAATGTAGCGATCACCATCTTCATCAGGACTACCTGGAGGACCGCCAGCAATATGAGGGCCATGGTCATAAAAGATTTCAGTGCAGGGACCGCATGGGCCTGTATCGCCCATCATCCAGAAATTATCTGAAGCATAGCGAGCGCCTTTATTATCGCCAATGCGAATGATGCGTTCGGTAGGTATGCCAATTTGTTTATTCCAAATCTCGTAAGCCTCATCATCTTCCGCATAAACCGTGACAAGCAACTTATCTTTTGGGAGCTTAAAGACGTCCGTCAATAGTTCCCAAGCAAACGCAATAGCATCTCTCTTAAAGTAATCCCCAAATGAGAAATTACCTAGCATCTCGAAGAAGGTGTGATGACGTGCTGTGTAGCCGACGTTATCCAGGTCATTATGTTTACCACCAGCCCGAATACATTTCTGAGCTGTAGTAGCTCGGTTGTATGGGCGCTTATCAAAGCCTAAAAAAACATCCTTAAATTGATTCATCCCTGCATTAGTAAATAGCAAGGTTGGGTCGTCTCCTGGAACTACTGGGCTAGATGGGACAATTTGATGGCCTTTTTGGGCAAAGTAATCCAGATATGCCTGGCGAATTTGGGAGACTTTCATACTGATAATTATCGCATTGCCTCCTGCCTAGGGCAAACCCTAGGCAGGAGACGGCTTTAGTGCCTTACAATCGCTCAACATCAATAAATCGGCACTTAAGTCGGTAAACAAGGAGTACAACTTGAAGATTCGCAATCAACGGGATTTTGGGGCTGGGATCATGTATATGGTCATTGGCCTCTTCTTTGCCATCGTTGCCAGACAATACCAATATGGCACAGCAGCCAAAATGGGCCCAGGCTATTTCCCATTTTGGCTTGGCGTTTTAATGGCTTTAATTGGCTTGTTGGTTCTTGTCAGATCTTATGGCGCTAAAGCTGCGATTGAGTCTATCCCAAAGTTCAGGTGGCGCATCATTGCCCAAATTACAGGTGCGGTTATTTTGTATGGCCTCTTACTTCCTAAAATGGGATTCTTAGTAGCTGTCGTGGTTTTAGTTTTTGTTTCCGCAAGCGCCAGTAAAGAATTTACCTGGAAGGGAACGACGATCAATGCCGCCTTCTTGGTCACCTTTACTTATTCCGTGTTTGTAGTGGGTTTAAAGCTGCAATTCCCACTCCTGCCATTCTTCTTACAACAATAACGAACCGAGACACTGCAAAATGGACTTATTTACTAATTTAGCCCTCGGTTTCGAAACCGCATTTACCTTACAAAACCTCTTGTACTGCTTAATTGGCTGTGTTCTTGGAACCTTGATTGGCGTTCTTCCCGGCTTAGGCCCTATCGCTACTATCGCGATGCTCTTGCCAGCAACTTATGCATTGCCTCCAATTGCTGCTTTGATTATGTTGGCTGGTATTTATTACGGTTCACAGTACGGTGGATCCACAACTGCCATTTTGCTCAACATTCCTGGGGAGACGTCTTCGGTGGTAACGGCAATCGATGGCTACCAAATGGCCCGCAATGGTCGCGCTGGCGTTGCTCTTTTCACTGCTGGCACTGCATCCTTTTTCGCAGGCTGTGTGGCAACTTTGATCTTGGCTGCTTTCGCTGCCCCACTCTCACAGCTTGCATTTAAATTTGGTCCCGCTGAGTATTTCTCACTCATGGTCCTAGGCTTGATCGGTGCTGTGGTTCTAGCATCAGGATCTTTGATCAAAGCGATTGGCATGATTATCTTGGGCCTCTTGATGGGTCTCATTGGTACTGACGTGAACTCTGGTGTATCTCGTTATGCGTTTGATATTCCAGAACTGAGTGATGGTATCGGCTTCGTTGCAGTTGCGATGGGCGTGTTTGGTTTTGCTGAAATCATGGGTAACCTAGAAAAGACAGGTGATGACGAGGGCTTCCTTAATAAGCTCACCACCATGGTTCCGACTAAGACCGATATTAAGCGCATGATTCCTTCAATCCTGCGCGGCACGACGATTGGTTCTATCCTCGGCATCCTGCCGGGTGGCGGTGCTGCATTGGCTGCTTTCGGCGCTTACTCAGTAGAGAAAAAATCGTCTAAGTACAGCCATGAATTCGGTAAGGGTGCGATCGAAGGTGTTGCGGGTCCTGAGTCTGCAAACAACGCTGCCGCACAAACTTCATTCATTCCATTACTCACATTGGGCATCCCACCAAATGCTGTGATGGCTTTGATGGTTGGTGCGATGACCATTCATAACATTCAACCAGGTCCGCAAGTGATGACCAGTAACCCAGCCTTATTCTGGGGTCTGATCGCTTCAATGTGGATTGGTAACGTGATGTTGATTCTCTTGAACTTGCCCCTCATCGGTATTTGGGTAAAGCTCTTGAAGATTCCATACCGCTTCCTCTACCCAGCAATTTTGGTGTTCTGCTGTATCGGCGTATACACCGTGAACAACACCGTATTTGATGTGTATGTCACTGCAGCTTTTGGCTTGATTGGTTACCTATTCTTCAAGCTCGGTTGCGAACCCCCTCCATTGCTCCTTGGTTTTGTGCTCGGACCAATGATGGAGGAGAACTTCCGTCGCGCCCTCTTGTTGTCACGCGGTGATTTCACTACCTTCTTAACCCGCCCACTTTCTTTAGGTTTGCTCATTGCAGCAGCCCTCCTGGTGGTGATCGTAGCCTTACCTGCCGTTAAGAAAACCCGTGAAGAGGCTTTCGTAGAAGATTAATTCTGGAATGTTTACCAAAAACGAGCCCGCAGCAGTTTGCGGGCTTTTTTCTTGATGGGTGAGGGTTTTCTCTACAATGAGGCCATGCCCGAAGATAGCAAGCACTCCAAAACACCTACCGGTTCAGTTGCCGAGCCCTCCAATTTTTTACGTCAGATCATTGATCATGACCTAGCAAGTGGCGCATATCAGAATCGCAGTAATAGGGATGGTCAAGCCATTCCCTCGATCATCACGCGTTTTCCGCCAGAGCCAAACGGCTACCTTCACATTGGTCATGCAAAAAGCATTTGTCTCAACTTTGGTTTAGCCGCTGATTACAACAATCAAGCGGGTGGTGCACGTTGCAATATGCGCTTAGACGACACCAACCCCGTTAAGGAAGATATCGAGTACGCGGATAGTATTTTGGATGCAGTGAAATGGCTAGGCTTTGATTGGGGTTCGCATCTGTATCACGCAAGCGATTACTTCGATAGCCTCTATGAGTTTGCAGAAATCCTGATTCAGGATGGCAAAGCCTATGTCGACAGTCAAAGTGCTGACGACATTCACACTAATCGCGGCAACTTCGGTCAAGCTGGAAAAAACAGTCCTTATCGTGATCGCACCCCGGATGACAATCTGGTGATCTTTCGCGAAATGCGTGATGGCAAATTTAAAGACGGCGAACATGTTCTACGTCTGAAAATTGATATGGCGCATCCCAATATTGTGATGCGTGATCCCGTGATCTACCGCATTCGCCATACCGATCATCATCGAACCGGTAGCAAATGGTGTATCTATCCTTTGTATGACTTCACGCACTGTATTTCAGATGCGCTTGAGAATGTCTCGCACTCTATTTGCACGCTGGAGTTTGAAAATAATCGTCCACTGTATGACTGGATCGTTGCTTCATTAGCAGAACTGGGAATCTTTAAAAACCCAGTGCCACACCAATACGAATTTGCCCGCCTCAATTTGACTTACACCATCACTAGCAAACGCAAGCTTCTGCAATTAGTAGAAGACAAGCATGTTGAGGGCTGGGATGATCCGCGGATGCCGACCATCGTAGGTATCCGTCGCAGAGGTTATACGCCGGAAAGTATTCGCCTATTCTGTGAACGCATTGGTGTTTCTAAAGCAGATAGCTGGATTGATATGAGCACTCTCGATCAAGCCTTGCGAGATGATCTCGAAGCTAAGGCACCCCGCGCAACAGCAGTACTTAAACCACTCAAGCTAGTGATTGAGAACTTTGATGCTTCTGCAAGCGAGCCTTGCTCTGCGCCACGTCATCCACAGCATCCAGAATGGGGTAATCGCGAATTTCATTTCGCAAAAGAATTGTGGATTGAAGAAGAAGATTTTATGACAGAGCCTATTAAGGGATTCTTTAGACTCTATCCACCAATTGATGGTCAGCCTGGTGGACGCGTGCGCCTGCGTCACGGCTTTGTCATCGAATGTACTGGTTTTGAAGTCGATGCTGCTGGCAAAGTGATTCAAGTAAACGCCACTCATTTTGATGATAGTAAGAGTGGTACACCAGGCTCAAACAATTACAAGGTTAAGGGAAATATTCATTGGATTAGCGCAGCTGAGGCCGTGCCTGCACAAGTACGTCTCTATGACCACTTGTTTAATGACCCACATCCTGACAGCGGTGATAAGAATTTCCTTGAAGCAATCAATCCTCACTCCAAGCAAACCATTACAGCTTATTTAGAGCCTTGCATGAAAGACACCAAAGCAGAAGAACGCTTTCAGTTTGAGCGTCACGGTTATTTTGTTGCCGACCAAAGCGATTCGAAACCTGGTCAGCCTGTTTTTAACCGTACGGTCGGCCTCAAGGATTCTTGGAAATAGTTTTTAGAAACTCTGCGACGCTGGGATAGCGTAGCGGGGTTTTTAATTCTGACAGTCGTTTATTGGTCACGCGCCTCGACTCCCGCATAAACGACCACAACATCGGAGAAACAATTTTCTCTAACTCTGTACCCGGCAGTCTTGGAGGTCTATCCAAACCAAAGGCATCCGCTACTTCATCAAAGTAATCGCCCATCTTGGTTTCACCACCATCACAAGCATTAATGACACGCTGTGGCTTACCGTGATAAACAGCGGCACAAACCAGCCTTGCCAAGTCATCGCTTTGAATGTGATTGGAGTAGGCATCCTCAGCAGATACCAAGGCGGGTGTTCCAGCCTTAATGCGGTCTACAGGTAATCGATCAACCGCATAAATACCGGGCACGCGCAGGATGGTGAGTGCCACGCCATGGGCAGGCGCCCATAAACGCAGGCTGCTTTCAGCATCTACACGCCGCTTAGCTCGCTCACTTTGGGGATTTACTGGGGTAAGCTCACTAACCCTAGCACCTGCATGATCTCCGTAGACGCCGGTAGTACTGACATAAATCAGCCGTCTGACGGTATCAGAGCCTTGGGCTAAAATTCGGAGGAGGTTGCGAGTTCGGCAATCACGATGACCTGTATTTTGGGGTGGTGCTAAGTGAATCACGGTTTCTGCCAATCCACTCAAGCGCCACAAGCTATCGGGCTTATCCAGATCCCCCAAAATCGGCATCGCGCCAACTGCTCTCAACTCCTGAAAACGTGTTTTCTGGGAAGTTAAGGCGTATACGCGGCAACTTTTCGCAAGCTGCTTGGCCACGCGCAGACCAATGTCACCACAGCCAATAATCAGGATTCGAGGTTTACCAAAGGATTGCATAAGTCATATCGTAACGATTTATTGAAAGGAATGAGAGTGTCTTACCAAGTCACGCTCAAAGCGAGCGGCAAACAATTTACTGTCCAGAAAGATGAGACCCTACTTGAGGCCGCTCTTCATCAAGGCATTACCCTTCCCTATGGATGTAAAAACGGTGCCTGCGGATCCTGTAAGGGCAAAATTCTGGAGGGGCAAGTAGAGCATGGTCAGCATAGTACTAGTGCTCTTAGCCCAGCTGATGAGGCGTCTGGGAGTACTTTATTTTGTTGTGCTCACCCCAAATCTGACCTACTTATTGAGGCACGGGAAGTCCAAGGTGCTGGCGATATTGCCGTACGCAAAGTACCCTGCCGCGTGAATTCGATTTCAAGACCGAGTGAAGATGTGGCTATTCTTAAACTCCAACTTCCAGCAACTGAGCGCTTTCAATTTTTGGCCGGTCAATATTTAGAATTTTTATTGAAGGATGGACAACGCCGCGCCTACTCAATTGCAAATGCGCCAGATCAAGAGGGGCCCCTCGAGTTGCATCTGCGCCATTTACCAGGGGGCCTATTTACCGATTTTGTCTTCGGAGCAAAAGAGCTTTCGCTCAAAGAAAAGGATATTCTGCGTTTTGAGGGGCCACTAGGCAGCTTCTTCTTAAGAGAAGACTCTAAGAAACCGATTATTTTTGTTGCAGCAGGCACTGGCTTTGCGCCAATCAAATCTATTGTTGAGCAGATGCAGCTTAAGAAAATTCAGCGCCCAATTCATCTGTATTGGGGTGGACGTCGGCCTCGCGACCTCTACCTCAATGCACTATGCCAAACCTGGGAAAAAGACATTCCTGAATTTACCTACACCCCAGTTATTTCAGACGCCTTGCCAGAGGATCAATGGACTGGCCGCACAGGTTTTGTGCATCAAGCGGTCATTACTGACTACCAAAATATGGCAGATCTTCAGGTATATGCCTGTGGCGCCCCTGTCATGGTCAACGCGGCCCGCCAGGACTTCTCATCCCAGCGCCATTTACCTGAAGAAGAATTCTATGCAGACTCTTTTACCAGCGCTGCTGACCTAGCCACAAACTAAGTCACTTACAGAATAAGTAACTAAGCGTGATAATAGAAACTTCATTTGATCTCACCAAGCAAACGATATGAATAAGCCAGTCCAGTCCGTAGATGCCCACTCAGTGATGTTTATTACCGCACGTCCAGAATTAATGATGGTTGAGGGTAAGGGTTCGTGGCTAACGGACAACAATGGCAAACGCTACTTGGACTTCTTGCAAGGCTGGGCGGTGAACTGCCTGGGGCACAGCAATCCAGGAATGATTGAGGCTCTCAATGCACAAGCTAAAAAACTAATTAATCCAAGCCCTGCCTTCTATAACGAGCCAATGATTCGTTTATCGAATTTACTGACAGACAACAGCTGCTTTAATAAAGTCTTTTATGCCAATAGCGGAGCAGAAGCGAATGAAGGTGCGATTAAGTTGGCGCGTAAATGGGGTCAACTCAATAAATCTGGTGCTTTTGAAATCATCACCTTTGATCACAGCTTTCATGGTCGTACTCTGGCAACCATGAGCGCCTCTGGCAAGCCGGGTTGGGACACTATGTTTGCCCCTCAAGTAGCTGGTTTCCCAAAGGCCGATTTAAATGATTTGGAATCAGTCAAGAAGCTCGTGACAGATAAGACGGTTGCAGTGATGCTCGAGCCGGTTCAAGGTGAGGGCGGAGTGATCCCAGTCACTAAAGATTTCATGCAAAGCCTACGTCAATTCACCAAAGAAAATAATATTCTGTTGATCGTTGATGAAGTGCAAGCTGGCTGTGGCCGGACTAGCAAACTATTCGCATACCAGCATTACGGCATTGAGCCAGACATCATGACCTTGGGTAAGGGTATTGGTGGTGGCGTGCCGCTGGCTGCGCTGTTGGCAACTGATGCTGTAGCTTGCTTTGTACCAGGTGATCAAGGTGGAACCTATAACGGCAATCCACTCATGACTGCAGTTGGTATTAGCGTGATAGAGCAACTTTTAGCACCAGGTTTCTTGGAGTCTGTCCGTGCGAAAGGGGTCCTACTTAGCAAGGAATTACTCTCTATCTCCGCAGAATTTAATTTAGATGGCGAGCGTGGTGAAGGCCTATTACGCGCCCTCATGCTCAGTAGCGATATTGGCGGTAAATTAGTTGAACTGGCTCGTGATCGAAATCCAGAGGGCTTGTTAATTAATTCACCAAGACCCAATCTTTTACGCTTTATGCCAGCACTCAATGTCAGTGATGATGAGATTCATCAGATGTGCAAGATCTTGAGGGAGTTACTCAAGCAAGTCATCTGAGAAAATTAAGTGCTATTACGATTAAGGGGCCTTGAGCCCCTTTATTTTTTATCAGGCTATTTAAGGCGCTGACTTACCAACTAAATTCTTTGGTAAAGAGAATGTAACGTCCTCAACGACGCCATCTAGAGCCCGAATACTACGTGGGCCAAATTCTTGAATCTTTTTTACAATCGCTTGCGCCAAGCTTTCAGGGGCTGATGCGCCTGCAGTAAGGCCAACTTTCTTTTTGCCAACAAACCATTCCGCCTGAAGTTGCTCCGGTGCATCCACCATGTAAGCCGGTACGCCCAGCTTTTCAGCTAATTCACGCAAGCGATTCGAGTTAGAACTTGCTTTGCTGCCCACCACAATAACGACTTCAACCAAAGGCGCCATAAATTTCACAGCGTCCTGGCGATTCTGAGTGGCATAACAAATGTCTTGTTTGCGTGGCTGAACAATATTAGGAAATTTTTGAGTTAAGGCCCCAATAATTTCTTTAGTCTCATCTACGGAGAGTGTGGTTTGCGTAACAAAAGCAATTTTTTCTTTTTCGGTAAAAGGCAGAGTAGCGAGATCGTCCGCTGTCTCAATCAGATAAATACCTTCTTTTACCTGTCCCATAGTCCCTTCCACCTCCGGATGACCGGCATGACCAATCATCAAGACTGTGAAACCCTCTTTGCACATCTTGACGACTTCAAGATGGACTTTGGTTACCAATGGGCAGGTGGCGTCATAGACCTGAAGCCCACGCTCTTCAGCATCCTTGCGCACCTCTTGAGAAACTCCATGTGCACTGAACACCACAATTCCACCTTTAGGCACCTCATGCAGTTCTTCAACAAATACTGCGCCCTTCTCGCGCAAACCATTCACGACGTAGGCGTTATGAACAATCTCATGACGTACATAAATTGGTGCACCAAAACGTATCAGCGCTTCATCAACAATATTGATTGCTCGATCGACGCCCGCACAAAAACCTCGGGGTTGCGCCATCAATATTTCTGCAGGATCTTGTGTCATCACTTGTTTATTCATCTGTTAAAGAATCGCCACGATTTCAGCTTCGAAGGTTACAGGTCTTCCGGCAAGCGGGTGGTTGAAATCAAACCAAGCGCCTTCTTGATTGATCGATTGCAATACACCAGCGTATTGAGCACCACCAGGCGCATTAAATTCAATCACATCACCTGGATTAAATTCCACATCGTCATCACGCCCTTCTTTAAGCGCTGCCAAAGAAACCCACTGAATCAATTCTTCTTTACGCTCGCCAAAACTTTCTGCAGGCGGCAATAAGGCACTTTTCTTTTCTCCTATACCCAATCCAATCAACACGTTTTCAAAGCAAGGTGCAAATTGTCCAGAACCCATCATCACCGTCGCAGGGCGATCGATAAAAGTATTGATGTAATCATCCCCGCTGGGCAGAGTCAGCCGATAGTTGAGGGTCAAGAAAGAGTTCGGCAAAACCGTAAGCTTAGTCATAAGGTAATTGTATCTAGACCCGACACTAGCGTACATACACCCATTACCGAATGGCCCAAAAAAGACCAGCCACGGGAAAAGCTGCGCGCCCTTGGCGCTAGCGCCCTAGGGGATGCAGAATTACTAGCCATCTTCTTACGCGTCGGCGTTAAAGGAAAAACCGCCGTCGCCTTAGCAGAAGACCTTCTTCACCATTTTGGCAATCTCCCCCGTCTTCTGTCCTGCACTCCAGAGGAATTAACCCAGATTCATGGCATGGGCATTTCTAAATGGTCTCAAATTCAGGCGGCCTATGAGCTAGTGAAGCGCAGTCTTGAGGAAACCTTTTCTCAGGATTCCATTTTTTCCTCACCTAGCTATGTGAAAGAGTTCTTGCAGGCCAAATTTGGGCGCCTGCCACACGAAGTCTTTCTATGCCTATACCTTGACTCGCGCCTTCGCCTGATTGAGTGCCAAGAGCTCTTTAGGGGCTCCCTGACGCATACCACTGTCTACCCCCGAGAAATCCTTAAAGAGGCACTATCCAGGAATGCGAGCGCCCTAATCGTGGCTCACAATCATCCTAGCGGAAACCCACTACCTAGCCTTGCCGATCAAGAATTAACTAAGGCACTCTCCACAGCTTTGCAATTAGTCGACATACCGCTTGTTGACCATTGCATTGTGAGTGGCAGTGGTTTTTTCTCATTTTCTGATGCGGGCCTTATGAAAAATGACTATAAATAGAAGTGTTCACTAACTTATAAGATAGTTTTGACTGTTATTTAGCTCTTAGCAACTATATCGCCATTGCTAAAGCGAAATAGGGGTAGATCAAAGTGGGCTGAGACTGATACAATCTTCTTTTTTCGCAATTAATGGAGTCATGTCATGGCAAAAGTTTGCCAAGTCACTGGGAAGAAGCCGATGGTTGGCAACAATGTATCCCATGCAAACAATAAAACGAAGCGTCGCTTTTTGCCGAATTTGCAAAATCGTCGTTTCTGGGTTGAATCTGAAAACCGTTGGATTAGCTTGCGCTTAACCAATGCTGGTTTGCGCGTTATCGACAAAAATGGCATCGATGCTGTTTTGACTGATCTTCGTGCTCGCGGCGAAATTTAAGGAGCACAAAAATGGCTAAAGGCGGCAGAGAAAAAATTAAGCTAGAGTCATCAGCTGGTACTGGTCACTTCTATACAACTTCAAAAAACAAGCGTACCAAGCCTGAGAAAATGGAGATCATGAAGTTTGATCCAACCATTCGCAAGCATGTTGCTTATAAAGAAACTAAGCTCAAATAATGATCGATTAGATATTTATTTGCTGCAAATAAAAAACCCGCAACATCAGCGGGTTTTTTATTGTCTAGGCTTTTACCAAGCTACCAACTTAAACATAGCGACGCAACCTTAAAGAGAAGTCACGCAAGCTGCTCAGGCCACTATCTTCTGCACGCTGACACCATGAGTGCAACTGAGACAATAATTGATCTCCAGTAGCATTAGATCGACTCCAGATAGCTTGCAAATCTCGGCGCATCTCAATCATCTTACGTAACTGAGAATTCGTTGCCATCAACTCTTCTAACTTACTCTTTTCTTCTGTGGTCAAACGAGACTCATCCTTACCTAACCAAGTACGCGCATCATTCAGATGAGCTGCTAACACTTGCATATGCTGAACTTCATTATTGAAGAAACTGCGCAAAGTCTTGCTATAGCGGGCCATGATTTCATAACGGTTAGCGATGATCGCCTCGAGTGTTCCCTGATCTGCAGGGCGCAGGTCGCTCAGTATTGGTTTTGGAGAAGTCTTCTTGACCTTAGCCAAGCCAAGCGCACTGAGCATCTGGATGTACATCCAGCCGATGTCGAACTCATACCACTTACTAGAAAGCTTAGCGCTGGTAGCGAAGGTATGGTGGTTGTTATGTAATTCTTCTCCACCAATCAAAATACCCAAAGGAAAAATATTTCTTGAAGCATCTTCACAGTCATAATTGCGATAACCCCAAAAGTGGCCAATACCATTAATAATTCCGGCAGCAGTAATCGGGATCCATAGCATTTGAACTGCCCACACTGTTAGACCAATTGCACCAAACAAGAACACATCAATGATCAACATTAATGCAACACCTTGCCAGGAATACTTGGAGTAGATATTGTTCTCAAGCCAATCATCTGGGGTGCCATGACCAAACTTCTCTAAAGTCTCTTGATTGCGTGATTCATATTTATACAACTCAGCGCCACGAGAAAGCACAGTACTGATGCCTAAAATTTGTGGGCTATGGGGATCATCAATAGTCTCGCACTTTGCGTGATGCTTGCGATGAATGGCTGCCCATTCCTTGGTAACCATGCCCGTCGTGAGCCAAAGCCAGAAACGGAAAAAATGGGAAATGATGGGATGCAATTCCAATGCGCGGTGCGCTTGGCAGCGATGCAGAAAAATCGTCACACTGGCAATAGTGATGTGGGTGAGAACCAGCGTAAAAACGAGGATCTTCCACCAAGCCCAGTCTAAGTAACCAAGGGAAAGCCAATTAAGGAATAAATCAAAACCTGAAGCTGTATTCAAAAGGGTGTCCTAGAGAGGTCTAAACCCTTATTTTAGTTCTTTCCTAGCTTTCTTGGTTTTGACTTGGATCTCTTTTTCGCGATCTTTTCCATCCTCTTGATCGACCTTTGTCACCGGTGCGGCAACCTTCTTTTGGAAAACCGCTGCAAAGAAGCCATCCGTACCGTGAATGTGAGGCCATAACTGCCACCAAGGGTTGTCGGGACTGCAGCCAATTGGCATTTTATCTTTTGGAAACAATGGCTTAAGAGCTTCGGCTGCAGGAAGTATCTCAAAATTAGGGTGTTTTGCCAGAAAGTCTTCAGCAATTTGCTGATTTTCCTGTGGCAAAAGACTGCAAGTGGCATAAACCAAGCGGCCTCCAGGTTTTAACAAACGGCTTGCAGAGGCCAGAATATTCATCTGCTTTTGATTGAGCTCTAAAACTCCTTCCGGAGTCTGACGCCACTTAAGATCGGGATTGCGTCGTAAGGTCCCCATACCACTACAAGGGGCATCCACTAAGACTCGATCAATCTTGCCGGCCAAGCGCTTGATCTTGGCATCGTTCTCACTATCAATCCATACGGGATGAACATTAGACAGTCCACTGCGAGCTTGTCGAGGCTTTAAATTGGCCAAGCGACGCTCAGATGTATCGAGAGCATACAAGCGCCCTGTAGAGCGCATGAGCGCACCAATCGCCAAAGTTTTACCGCCAGCACCCGCACAAAAGTCCACCACCATCTCGCCCCGCTTGGGGGCTAGTAAGTAAGCCAATAACTGGCTACCCTCATCTTGAACCTCAAACATCCCCGCTTTAAATCCAACCGTATTTTGCAAAGCGGGCTTGCCCATAATGCGCACACCATCAGGTGCATATGGAGTTGGGATGGCTTGATAGCGACCACCCAATGCATTCATCTCGACCAGCAATTGCTCACGCGTGGTCTTCATGGTGTTGGCACGTAGATCTAATAAGGCTGGGTGCATTAATGTCTTGGCTAATGCTTCACGTGTTTCTTCGCCAGGGTATTTTCCAAAAGCATCCCAAAGCCATTCAGGCAAATTATTACGAACCAATGGATTGAGCGCTGCAGGATCAACAGTCGCAAAACGTTGCAACCACTCATATTCGCCAGACTTCAGAACATGTGCGAGATCTGCAATCGCACTCTCTGCGCGGTTGGCTGAACCGAGACCACCCTCAGTCAATGCAGACATCAAACCCAATAGGGCTAAGCGTCTAGCTTGAGAGCCCTCACCGCTAGAGGCAAATTGTGAGAACTCATTTTTACGGCGCAAAATAGCAAACGCACTCTCCGCAATCAAAGCGCGATCACGATTGCCCAACTGTGGTTCGGAGCGGAAATACCGACTCACTACTCGATCGGCTGGCTGCTCAAAATTCAATAATTCTGGAAGTAATCTCTCCAGATGAATCGCATGCTGCGGCAAGGCCTTGGCATTGGAAAAGTTTTTTTGGCCTTCAGGCGCAATGATATTACCGCTAGCATTACGACGCTCTGGGCGGCGCAGGGGATCTTTTGATTTAGCAGCGTAAGTTTTTTGGGGGGCTAACCGAGAACTTGATCCTGATCTAGCTTTACTACCAGCGGTGGCACCGCGAGATGATCGTTCTTTACTCATAATTTTATTAATTGCGACTCCGGTGGTTGAACCTGAACTTGATTACCTTCTATTCGCAATCGTCCATCTAAGAACCATTTTACGGCCCG
>Ga0187843_10000911_pt1 | contig 19392 bp, 24 predicted proteins | sample SpaLakP09_SKY_43_FD_134516 | JGI IMG/M metagenome (GOLD analysis project Ga0187843, IMG submission 134516) | Oligotrophic lake water microbial communities from Sparkling Lake, Wisconsin, USA - SP09_SKY_43 | ecosystem: Environmental > Aquatic > Freshwater > Lake | place: USA: Sparkling Lake...
CCCTGGCTGCGCCCTCCTTTGCCGACATGCTGAACCGCCGCCGAGTGCAGGCAGTGGCCGAGCAGATCAGTACCGATCTGGCGTTTGCCCGTGCCGAGTCCGGCCTGCGCCCTCGGGGCGTGACGGTCTATTTCAGGCAGAACTGCTATTCGATGGCCTACTTCAGCACCGGTGCCAACTGCGTTTGTACGCGGGACGGCAACGCCTGCAACAACGTCACCACCGAACTGAAGACTGCCCGGGTGCCAGCCAATATCGGCGTCAGCTTCGCTCCATCGACCGCGTCCGGCCTGGTCGGCTTTCAGTCGCCCCAGATGACACCATCACCGGCCGATTTCTCCGTTCTGGTCAGCGGCGTGCGCGGCGCTCAGCTGCGGGTCGAACTGAACAGCACAGGGCGGGTGCGAACCTGTTCGCCGAACAGCTCATTCAGCGGGGTGGCGGCATGCGAATGATCGTGGCGCACGGCCAGCGTTGGCGGCAGCGCGGCCTCAGCCTGATCGAGATGATGGTGGGCATCACCGTGGGCATGATTGTTGTGGCCGGTGCCAGCCTGATGATGACCAACCAGGTCGCCGAGCACAGCCGCCTGATGCTGGAAACCCAAGTGCAGCAGGACCTGCGAGCTGCCGGCGACCTGATGCTGCGCGACCTGCGCCGTGCCGGCTTCTGGGCCACGCCGGACCGCGGCGTTTGGGCTCCGGGCATGGCCGCACCGGCGAGCAGCCCCTACGCAGCGACCAGCCCGGCGGTGGACACGCAGAACGGCTCGCAGGTCACCTACAGTTACTCAAGGGCGGACGATTACGTCCTCCCGATACCGAGCACTCCCGAAGACGATCTCATCGCAGTCGATGAGGCCTTCGGGTTTCGGCTCAGCAACGATGTGCTGCAGTCACTGATGAGCGGGACCTGGCAGCCGCTGACGGATCCCAACACTCTGACTATTACCGGCTTCAGCGTCAATCTGAGGGTTCAGCCCGTTACCTTGGCCGGCTATTGCACCAACGCCTGCCCGGTCGGCGCGGCCAACTGCCCGCCTGAACAGCACATCCGGCGCATCGACATCGTGCTGACCGGCCATGCCAAGCACGACGCCAAGGTGGTGCGGACGATCAATGTCAGCAGCCGTCTGCGCAATGACTTGATCGTTGGGGCGTGCCCATGAAGCCGCAGCAACAGCAGCGGGGCGCCGCGACCCTCATCGTGGTCATGATCCTTTTCTTCATCATGGCGATGATGGCCGGCTTCGCCAACCGCAACCTGATCTTCGAGCAGCGCATTGCCAGCAACTATTACCGTAGCGGCGTGGCGCTGGAAGCCGCCGAGGCCGGCAGCGAATGGGCCCTGGCCCGTCTCAATGGCACTCACGTCAACGCGACCTGCACCGGGGCAGGTGCAACGACGACTTTCCGTCAACGTTATATCGACATTGAGCCGTCGACACGTGTGTTGAAGCCCATTGTTCAGGCGAACGTGTCGGCCAGTTGCGTGCGCGTCGCCGATCAGGGCTGGGAATGCCAATGCCCGGCCGGAGGCTGGGTCGCCGCCGACGTCGCTGCGGCAACCCAGATGCAGCCCAGCTTCGACGTCTCCTTCGGCGCGACCGGCCGGCCCGGCGTGGTGAGCATCATCGCCAACGGCTGCACTGGCAGCCAGTCCGATCTCTGCCGCACCGACCCGGCCGCTGCCAACCAGCAGTTGCTCGGTGCTGCCGTGGTGCGGGTGGAAGCGGCCCTGGTCAGCGCGCTGAAGATGCCGCCGGCGACCCCGCTGACAGTGCGCCAGACGGTTACCGACGGCGTTGGAGCACTGGGTCTGCATAACAGCGACCCGCGCAGCAGCGGCCTGCTCCTGCTGACCGGCGGTGCCGCGCCAGTCTTGAATGATGACCGCCTCGACAGCCTGCCCGGCACACCAGGCCAACAGGCGCTGATCAGCGGTGATCTCACGCTCGGCGATGTCAATTTAACAGACAACAAGATGTTCGCCATGTTCTTCGGTATGGCGCCGGACCAGTACCAGACCCAGCCGGCGATCCGCTCGGTGCCCTGCGTCGCTGGGGTCGACTGCAGCGGCCTGCTGCTGGCCGCCTACAACCGGGGTGTGCGCATCGCCTGGGTCAACGGACCGCTGACCCTGACCACCAATGTCACCCTCGGCACCCCAACCGCCCCGATGCTGCTGGTCGTCAACGACGCGGTGAACATCGACGCCCCGCTCATCTTCAATGGCTTGCTCTACGCCCGTGGCAATATCGTCTGGAACAACAGCAGCGGCCAGCTCGCCCTGCTCAAAGGAGCGATGATAGGCGCCGGCACTTTCACGGCCACCGGGCGGGTTGATCTGTGGTACGAGGGCGCCATCATCGACATCCTGAGCAACGCGATGGGTAGCTTTGTGCGCGTGCCCGGCAGTTGGTGGGATGGCAACTGAAATGAGACCACTCACATCACGGTTGCCACTCGGGACTGCGCGCGGCGTGGCTCTGATCGAAGCCATGGTTGCCTTGCTCATCATGGCCTTTGGCATGGTCGCGCTGGCCGGTCTGCAGAGCAATATGCGGCGCGGCGCCGACCTGGCCAAGCAGCGTGGCGAGGCGATCCGCCTGGCCCAGCAGCAAATGGAGCAATTGCGCAACTACTCGGTACTGACGCTGCCCGCAAATCCGGCCGCCGATGTGCAGGACTACGCCAGCATCGCTACCGTTGCGACCAACGCCAATGCCGGCGACACCAACAGCAACGCCGCCTTCGCCTTGACGCGAACGGTCACCGATGTGGCCGACACGCCGCTGAAGGCGGTCAATGTAACTGTCAGATGGAACGACCGGGCCAATGGCGCACAGTTCGTCATCATCGACAGTTACATCAACGGCGCCGACCCCAGCCTTAGCGGCAGCCTGGGCGTCACTCCCGACTCCACCCCGCTTCGCCGCCCGGCCGAGCGCCAGGCCTCGATCCCGGTCGAAGCCCATGATCTCGGCAACAAGCGCAGCGCGCTGGTGCCCGGCCCGACGGCCACCGTCGCCTGGATCTTCAACAACCTGACAGGCCTCATCATCGGCCGCTGTACGGTGCCGATGGGGACCGCCAGTGCGGCGCTGACAAAAGAGTTTGCGGCCGACACGGCCAACTGCAGCTACAACATGAGTGGCTACCTGCTGAGCGGCTATGTGCGCTTCTCGCTGACCGCGACACCGAGCGCCGACCATCCTGCCAGCTATGCCCTGCCGAACTTCGAAATGGTGATCATCCAAGCCGATACGCCGCCCACGCCGGCCTCAGGCCCCACACCGACGACCCCGCCAGCGCCGTCTTACCAGTGCTTCGACAATGCTCCGGTCGACGCCAGCTTCCTCCTGCCCTACGTCAGCTACTACTGCGTCGTGTTTCCGAACACCGACGCGACGCCGAGTTGGTCCGGCAAGCTGAACATCAGCGGCATTGCGCTGGGCAGTGGCGAGCACAAAATCTGCCGCTACAGCGCCGACTACGATGGCGACACGAATATCTCGAATGCCGAACACCCGCTGAACTACTACACGGTCACCGGCCCGCTGCCGCGACAGAATTTCCTCGTCATCAATGCCGACGCCAGCTGTCCCATTGGCAATGCGCCCAATCCGATCGCGGGCATCTTCAGCAATACCCGGACCGTACTGCATCAGTAGACCGGCGGCTAGACTGCCGGAATGAGATCCCTTAACACCCGGCGCGATCACGACCTCGGCGCCATGCGCCATGCCATAGCGCTGGCCGAACAGGCCATCGGCCTCAGCGACCCAAACCCCCGCGTCGGCTGCGTCATCGTGGCCTCGGACGGCCGCGTCATCGGTGCCGGCCACACCCAGGCCGCCGGCCAGGCCCATGCCGAGGTGATGGCGCTGCGCGACGCGACTGCGCGCAGCGCCGATGTGCGCGGTGCAACCGCCTACGTGACGCTGGAACCCTGCGCCCATCACGGGCGCACTCCGCCCTGCTGCGACGCGCTGATCGCGGCTGGCCTCGGGCGTGTAGTCGCAGCTATAGGCGACCCGAATCCGCTGGTAGCGGGCCAGGGCATGGCCCGCATCCAGGCCGCGGGCATCACGACTGAGACCGGCCTGCTCGCCGACGAAGCCCGCGAGCTGAACATCGGCTTTTTCTCCCGCATGCAGCGCGGCCGGCCCTTTGTACGGCTGAAGATTGCCGCCTCGCTGGACGGCCGCACCGCCCTGCTCAACGGCGCCAGCCAATGGATTACCGCGGCGGCGGCACGCGCCGACGGCCACGTCTGGCGCAAGCGCTCCGGCGCGGTGTTGACCGGCATCGGCACCGTGCGCGACGACGATCCGCGGCTGGATGTACGCCTGGTCGAGACCGCCCATCAACCGCTGCGCGTCGTCGTCGACTCGCGACTGGAAATACCCGCTGGCGCACGGCTGCTGGCGCCACCGGGCCAGGTCTTGCTTTACAGCGCCGTGCCGGCCGACAGCCGCCCCGATCTGCTTCATGCCGGCGCCGAGATTAGCGCCCTGCCTGGCCCCGGCGGCAAGGTCGACCTCGACGCCGTGCTCGCCGATCTGGGCCGCCGCGGCATCAACGAGCTGCATGTCGAGGCCGGCCACAAGCTCAATGGCTCCTTCCTGCGTGAAGGCCTAGTCGACGAGTTGCTGGTCTATCTGGCGCCAAAGCTGCTGGGCCAGGGCCGCGAGATGGCAGCCTTCGGGCCGCTGGAGACGCTGCAGGATGCGCTGCTCTGGCGCTGGATAGATAGCCAAGTCGTCGGTGAAGACCTCAGGCTCAGGCTTCGCCCGCGCTAGCCAATACAATCGGGTTTATGCCCATATCACCTGTATCCGAGCTGGTCGCCGAGCTGGCAGCTGGCCGCATGGTCATCCTGGTTGACGAAGAAGACCGCGAGAACGAGGGCGACCTCGTCATCGCTGCCGACCATGTGACCCCCGAAGCAATCAATTTCATGGCCCGGTTCGGCCGTGGCCTGATCTGCCTGACGCTCACCCGCGAGCGCTGCGAACGGCTGCAGCTGCCGCCGATGGCGACCCGCAACGGCACCAAGCATGGCACGGCCTTCACCGTGTCCATCGAAGCGACCACCGGCGTCACCACCGGCATCTCGGCCGCCGACCGCGCCCGCACCGTGCAGGCCGCCGTGGCCCGCCACGCCGAGGCGCGCGACCTGGTGCAACCCGGCCACATTTTCCCGTTGCAGGCGCAGGACGGCGGCGTGCTGATGCGCGCCGGCCATACCGAAGCCGGTTGCGACTTCGCCCGCATGGCCGGCCTGGAACCGGCGGCGGTGATCTGCGAGATCATGAAGGACGACGGCACCATGGCCCGCCTGCCGGACCTGGAGCTGTTCGCCGAAGAGCACGGGCTGAAGATCGGCACCATAGCCGACCTGATCGAGCACCGCAGCCGCAATGAGTCTCTGGTCACGCGAGTGACCGCTCGCAAGCTGCAGACCGCACAAGGCGAGTTCGCTTGCACCGTCTTCAGTGACAAAACTGGTGCCGTCCATCTGGCGCTGAGTCACGGCCAGTGGACCGAGGCCGACGACGTGCTGGTGCGTGTGCACGAACCGCTGTCGGTGCTGGACCTGCTGGAAGCTGGCCCCTGCAGCCACTCCTGGCCGCTGCCCGCAGCCCTGGCCGAGATCAAGCGTGCGTCGGCCGGTGTGGCCGTGCTGTTGAACTGCGGTGATGACGCCGCCAGCCTCCTGGGTCGCCTGAGCGCCGCGCCCAGCGAGCCACCACGCACGAGCATGACGGACCTTCGCACCTACGGCGTCGGCGCGCAGATCCTGCGCGAACTCGGCGTGCAGAAGATGCGCCTGATGGGCAGCCCGCGGCGCATGCCCAGCATGACCGGCTATGGCCTGGAGGTCACCGGCTTCGTGACCCCCGACAACAACAAAAACTGAAAGAAGACCATGCAAGGATCTGATCAAGGCCAAGCCACCTCACTCGATGGGCACGACCTGCGCATCGGCATCGTGCAGGCACGCTTCAACGCCGCCGTCACCGGCGCGCTGGCCACCGCCTGCATCAAGGAGCTGACCGCTCTGGGTGTGGCGCCTGGGCACATCCACCACGTCACCGTGCCTGGCGCGCTGGAAGTGCCGATTGCCTTGAACGCCATGGCGCTGAGCGACGATTTCGACGCCCTCGTGGCGCTAGGCTGCATCATCCGCGGCGAGACCTACCACTTCGAGCTGGTCGCCAACGAGAGCGGCGCTGCAGTGACCCGACTGGCCCTGGACCACCAGCTCCCGATCGCCAATGCGATCCTTACGGTCGAGAACGAAGAGCAAGCCTGGGCGCGAGCCGAGGACAAGGGTCGCGATGCAGCGCGCGTGGCGGTCGAGATGGCCAATTTGATGGAAGCACTCCAGTGAGCACCAACGACAGCAAGCCCGATGCTACGTCTTCCACCGCAGCCAAGCCCGCAGCGAAACGCGCGCCCGCCAAGTCGGCGCGGCGTCGTTCGCGCGAAGCCGCGCTGCAAGGCATCTACCAATGGCTGATCACTGGTGACGAGATCGGCGCCATCGATGCCCACACACGCGAGCAGGAAGGCTTCGGCAAGATCGACAAGCTGCATTACGACGCGCTCCTGAACGGTTGCATCACCGAAGCCGCGGACCTTGACGCCGTGCTGGCCCGCCACGTCGATCGCAAGACCACCGAGTTGTCGCCAATCGAGCACGGCGTGCTGATGATCGGCGCCTACGAACTGAAGCACTGCGTGGACATCCCCTACCGCGTGGCCATCAACGAGGCGGTCGAACTGGCCAAGTCCTTCGGCGGGACCGACGGCCACAAATACGTCAACGGCGTGCTCGACCGCGCCGCCGGTGATTTGCGTCCGCAGGAAGTGGCTGCGCGACATTCGGGAAAAACGGCCGGCCGATGAAGCTGGCGGGCCGGCTCGACCACATCGAGCCCTTCTATGTAATGGAGTGCGCCAAGGCCGCCGCGGAGATCGCGCGTGGCCCGCTGTGCGATCCCGCGCTCGGTGGCCGGCCGATGATCTATCTGAACATCGGCGAGCCCGATTTCGGCGCGCCCGATCGCGTGCAGCAGGCGGCACGCGACTGCATTGAAGCGGGTCGCACGCAGTACACCCCCGCCACCGGCCTGCCGGCCTTGCGCCAAGCGCTCTCAAGCTGGTACGCGCAGCGCTACTCGCTGGACATCGCACCCGAGCGCATCGTCATCACCGCCGGTGCCTCGGCCGCCTTGCAGCTCGCCTGCCTGGCCTTGTTCGAGCGCGGTGACCGCGTTCTTATGCCCGACCCCTGCTACCCCTGCAACCGCCATTTCGTCGCCGCAGCGGATGCCGAGGCCGTGCTCTTGCAGGCCGGGGCCGAGCAGCGCTTCCAACCCAGCAGCGCCCAGGTCGTCAGTGCCTGGGACGCGCACACCCGCGGCGTGCTCCTGGCATCGCCCAGTAACCCGACCGGCACCTCGATCGAGCCTGCCGAGATGCGCGCCATCGTCGAGGCAGTGCGCGAACGGGGCGGCGTCACCATCGTCGACGAGATCTATCTGGGCCTCAGCTACGACCCTCGCTTCGAGCGCAGCGCGCTGGAGTTTGGCGAGGATGTGGTCTCGGTCAACAGCTTCTCCAAATACTTCGGCATGACCGGTTGGCGGCTCGGCTGGCTGGTGCTGCCGCCCGAGCTGGTGGCCCCGGTCGAGAAGCTGGCGCAGAACCTCTTCATCTGCGCCTCCAGCATTGCCCAGCATGCGGCGCTGGCCTGCTTCGCGCCGGAGTCGATCGCCGAGTATGAACGCCGCCGCGAGGCCTTCCGCCAGCGCCGCGACTATGTGGTGCCGGCCCTGCAGGCCCTCGGCCTGCAGGTTCCGGTGATCCCCGACGGCGCCTTCTACGTCTGGATCGACTGCTCGGCCTTCCGCAACAGCAGCTGGGACTTTGCATTCGAGCTGATGAACGAGGCGCAGATCGCGCTGACGCCTGGTCGCGACTTCGGCCGCGCCGGGTCGGAGCGCTGGCTGCGGCTGTCCTTCGCCAGCAGCATGGAAGATCTGCGCGAAGCCGTCGCGCGGCTCGCCGAGGTGCTGCGGCGATGAGCTTCGAGCATGCGCTGCGGGTGTATTGGGAAGACACCGATGCCGGTGGCATCGTCTTCTACGCCAACTACCTGAAGTTCTTCGAGCGTGCCCGCACCGAGTGGCTGCGCGCCTTCGGTTTTGCACAGCAGCAGATGCGCGAGCAACAGGGCCTGATGTTCGTCGTCAGCGCCACCTCGCTGCGCTACCTGAGCCCGGCGCGGCTGGACGATTGTCTGAGCATCAGCGTCCAGCCGCGCGAGATCGGTCGTGCCAGCATGACCGTCTTTCAACAGGCTCGGCTGGACAACAAGCTGCTGGCCGAGGGCGAGATTCGCATCGGCTGCGTGGACGCCGCCACGCTCAAACCCACCCGAATTCCTGCCGCCATCATCGAGGCCATCTCCAAGCCATGAACCAAGACCTTTCCATCGTTTCGCTGATTGCCCACGCGAGCATCACCGTGCAGCTGGTGATCGCCGCCCTGCTGATTGTGTCCGTGGCCAGTTGGAGCGTGATCTTCAGCAAGCTGATTTCGCTGGGCAAGATCAAGAGCGGCAACGAGGCCTTCGAGCAGGACTTCTGGTCTGGCAAGAACCTCAACGAGCTCTTCAACGCGGTGGCCAACAAGACCGACGGCGCGCCGCTGGAGCGCATCTTCGCCTCCGGCATGCGCGAGTTCATGAAGCTGCGTGAGAAGCGCGTGGCCGAACCCAGCGCCCTGCTCGACGCCTCGCGCCGAGCCATGCGCGCCAGCTTCCAGCGCGAGCTGGACGCGATGGAAAGCAATCTCTCATTCCTTGCCTCGGTCGGCTCGGTCTCACCCTATGTGGGCCTGTTCGGCACCATCTGGGGCATCATGCATGCCTTCGTCGGCTTGTCGAACGTGCAGCAGGTGACCCTGGCCACCGTGGCGCCGGGCATTGCCGAGGCCCTGGTTGCCACCGCCATCGGCCTGTTCGCCGCCATCCCCGCCGTGCTGGCCTACAACCGCTTCGCCCGCCAGATCGACCGCAGCGCGATCACCTTGGAGACTTTCATCGAAGAGTTTTCCAACATCCTGCAGCGCAATGCCGGCCATGCGACCACCCAGACCGGCGCCGACTGACCATGGCTGGAATGAGCTCCCGCAGCGGCTCGCGCCGCCGCACGATCAACGAGATCAATATGGTGCCCTTCATCGACGTGATGCTGGTGCTCTTGATCATTTTCATGGTCAGCGCGCCGCTGATCACCACCGGCGTGGTCGAGTTGCCCAGCGTCGGCCGCAGCAAGGCGCTGCCCGCCCATGTGATCCACATCACCGTCGGCATGGACGAGAAGCTCAAGTTCAAGCTCGACCAGGGCGAGGAGGAGCCCCTGCCGATGAACCGCCTGGCCGACCGGGTGCGGCAGGCGCAGGCCGGCGACGCCACCACACCGGTGGTGATCTCGGCCGACAAATCGGTCAAGTACGAAGCGGTGGTCAAGGTGATGGACACACTGCAAAGCGCCGGCATCCAGCGCGTCGGCCTGGCCGTGCGCAATGCGGGCTCCACGGCCAAGTAGAGCGCGATGACCGCCTTGTCACTTCGCCAACGCGCCGACCCGCTGCGCCCGCCCGAGGCGCCGGGACTGGGCCGCAGTATCGGCTTCGCGCTGCTGGTGCATGCCGTGCTGGTCTTCGCCCTGAGCGCCGGCGTGCAGTGGCGCACCAAGACCCTGCCTACCTTCGAGGCTGAGTTGTGGTCGGCGGTGCCGCAAGCGGCCGCACCCAAGGAGGTGGAGCCCCCGCCGCCCGAGCCGGATCCGGAACCTGAGGTCAAGCAGCCGCCCAAGCCACCTCAGCCCAGCGCCGAGGAGCGGCAGGCCGAGCGTGATGCTGAGATCGCCATCACCAAGGCCCGCGATCTAAAGAAGAAGCAGGACGCCGAAGCTGAGGCCGAGCGCAAGAAGAAATTGCTGCTCATGGAGCAGAAGGAGCAGGCCGAGCGCGAGCGTCTGGAACAGCTCAAGCAGGACAAGCTCGACCAGAAGAAGCTCGACAAGGAAAAGAAGGACAAGCTCGACAAGGCAAACAAGGACGCCGAGGCCAAGCGAGAAGCTCAGCGGCAGGAAAACCTGCGCCGCATCCAAGGCATGGCCGGCGCCAGCGGCGACGCCAACGCGACCGGCACGGCACTGAAGAGCTCGGGGCCTTCGGCCAGCTATGGCGGCCGCATCATGGCCAGAATTCGCCCGAACATCATCTACAACGACAACACGCCGGGCAACCCGGTGGCTACCGTCGAGATTCGCGTCGCGCCGGACGGCACGATCATTGGCAAGAAGCTGACCCGCTCCAGCGGCATCCCCGAATACGACAACGCCGTGCTGCGCGCAATCGACAAGACCGAGACCCTGCCGCGCGATAGCGACGGCCGAGTGCCTTCGTCGATGACCTTGGACTTCAGGCCGAAGGAAGTCGTCGGCGGATAAGCGGCGCGATCACGGCATCGACCGACCAGCGCCCCGCACCCCACAGCAGCACAGCAATCAAGAGCACGCCCCACAGCTGATGGCCAAGCAAGGCCGCCGGGGCGATCTCGCTCAGGCTCAGCACAGCCATCACGTTGACGAAGCCCAGGCCCAACGCCGCAAAGCGCCCACCCAGGCCCAGCACCAGCAGCACCGGCAGCACCAGTTCGCCCGCCGTACCCAGGTACGCGGCCAGTTCGGGCGAGAGCAGCGGCACGTGGTATTCGTCCTCGAACAGGGCCAGGGTGGTGGACCAGTCGCGCAGCTTGGTCAGGCCCGACATGAAGAACACCTGGGCCACATAGAGCCGCGCCAAGAACAGGGCCAGAGACTGGGCATGACCCAGCGCAGATGCCGGAACGGTCATGCCCGGATCGCAAAAGACCCGCAGTGCGTTGAAGGCAAACTTGTTCATCATCGGTTCTCTTCGGGGTCCAACACAAAGGCCGATTGCAGCCAGGCCTCTTGCAAGGCGATCTGCAGCCAGGCCGAAAAATCGAAAGCAGGGTCGGCGGCCACCGCTTCGCTCAGACCTGAGTCGAGGCTGCGTCCCTGCAGCAGCGCCAGCAGCAGCGCCGCCTCGCCGTCGGCCAAGGTGCGTGACGCCGCCCGCCAACCCTGGCGCCAGACCAGCCAGGGCCCGCCCTGCTGCGCCAACAGTTGCAGGCCCGGCCGCATGCGCAGGCCCAGGTGCTGGGGGTCCGTACGTGCCAGCAGATCCAGCGAAGCGACATCCAGCACCGCATCGGCTGCGCGCTCGGTCGCCAGATAGGCCCACTCCAGGCGCGCCAGATCACACAGCGCGCCGTCCATGCCTGGCTGCGCGGCGAGAAAGTCGCTCAGGGCCTCCCCCCACAGCGCGAGGTCACCCCGCAGCGGCGGATGGGCGCGCCAGAAGACCCAGGCCATCGCGTCGAACTCGTCCCCACCCAAGGCTTCGCGCAGGCGAGGAAAACTCGCCGCCAGTGCCTTGGCGGAGACCGCCTGGGCATTCAGGCGATAGGCGAGAAGGCCGCGCGCCACGCCGCCGCCAACACCGCTCACACCGGCCAAAGCTGCCAGACCTTCAGGCTCAAGATCACGCTGCGTCAGCGCTGCGACCAAGGCCCGCTGGCGCGCTGCCAGGCTCGCGCTCATGCGGGCAACTCGCGCAGCAGCGCATGGGCCAGCGCCGCCTCGTCCAGCAAAACTTGCAGGTCCGGCACACCCGTATCCCATTCGATCAGGCTGGGCGCGGGCCCGCAGGCCCGCAGCGCATGCGCATAGACCCGCCAGACCTCGTCACTGACCTTGCTGCCGTGGTCATCGATGACGATGCCGGGCAGCTCGGCATGACCAGCCAAATGGATCTCGCCCACACTGCTGGGCCGCAGTGCGTCGATCCAGGCGCAGGCTTCGGCTACCGCAGCGGCGCGGTCGCCCCCCCGGTTGCGTGCGTTAACGACCAGGTTATTCACGTCCAGCAGCAGGCCGCAGCCGCTGCGCCGCGTCAGCTCGTTGAAGAACTCTGCCTCGGCCATCGCATCGTCATCCCAGGCCAGATACGCGCTGAGGTTCTCGACCAGGATCTGCCGGCCCAGGCGCTCCTGCACCTGATGGACATGGACCACCATCAGCGCCAGGCTTTCCTCGTTGAAGGCGATGGGTAGCAGGTCGTTGGCATGCAGGCCAAACCCAGATCCAGCGACGCGCGCGAACGACGCGTGGTCCGACACCCGAAGCGGCTGTACCCTCTCGACCAGCGCGGCCAGGCGATCCAGATGCCAGGCATCGAGCCCGCAGGCCGAGCCCAGAGAGAGGCCCACGCCGTGCAGGCTCACCTCATAGTGCTCACGGCCGGCCATCAGCACGCCCAGCGCCGCGCCACCATCACCGAAGAAGTTTTCGGAATGGACCTCGATGAAGCCAAGCGGCGGGCGGCGCTCCATCAGCGCCTGGTAATGCGGCTGGCGCCATCCGATACCCACGGCCACCTGGCTTGCCTCCATCGCGACTTACTTCTTGGCCTTGGCCTTGGCCTTGGCTTCCTCGGCGCTCATGCCCTTCATCTCCTTGCATGTGCCCTTAGCCACGTACTTCCATTCGTCGGCCGCCATGTCGGCCTTGGCCTGACCGGCGCAGGAATGGGTGCCGCTCAGGTTGGCGCAATCGTTCTGACCAGCCTTGGCGATGCCGTAGCATTTTTCCTTGGCCTTGTCCTGTGCGGCTGCAGTGCCGACAAGGCCCAGGGCAAGGGCGGCGGCGAGTGCGGAAGAAACGATCTGAGTGGATTTCATGGGTGCTCCTTGAAGCCGTTGGGTGGAAAAACCGTCGCATGATGCAGCGGACCGAACTCTGTCGCAAGAGCAGGCGCAGTCCTTACACTGCCACCGACATGAACGACATCGCCACTCAACTCGACAAGCTGCGTCCCGTGCTGCTGAAGTACGCCCAACTGCAATTGCGCAACAGTGCATGGGCCGAGGACGCCGTCTCCGAAACCCTGCTGGCCGCGCTGGAGAAGCCGCAGAGCTTCGCCGGCCAGTCGCAGCTGAAGACTTGGCTGATCGGCATCCTCAAGCACAAGCTGATCGACCAGATCCGCCGCAACAGCCGCGAGATGTCGACCTCCGCCGAGGACGGCGAGGACATCGCCGAAGACCTGTTCAAGCCCGACGGCCATTGGCGCGAAGCGCCGCAGGACTGGGGCGACCCGGAACACTGCTTGCGCCAGCTGGACTTCATGCGCGTGCTGGAGGCCTGCGTCGAGCACCTGCCCGGCCAGCAGGGCCGCCTCTTCATGATGCGCGAGTGGCTTGAACTGGACACCGAGGAGATCTGTAAGGAATTGGCCATCAGCCCGACCAACCTCTGGGTCATGTTGCACCGCGCCCGCCTTCGCTTGCGCGAGTGCCTGCAGCTGAATTGGTTTGCCGGCGTTGCCGTGGGAGGATCGTCTTGATACTGCGCCGTACTTGCAAGGAAGTGACGCATCTGGTGCTGCAGGCCGAAGACACCGCCCTGCCGCTCGCCGACCGCGTGGCCGTGCGCCTGCACATGTACGCCTGCCATGCCTGCCCGCCTTTCCTCAAGCAGGTGCTGCTGATGCGGCGCGCCAGTGAGCGTTGGCGGCGCTACACAGAAGAGTGAGCAGAGCCGAGCCGCTATGCTGGCGGCCCCGAGGAGCTCCAAGCCATGCCAAAATTCCAATTGATCCCGCTGTTGCTGGCCGCCGGCCTGTTGCTTGGCCCGGCCGTTGCCGCCCAGGCCGCGAGCAAGCCAAAGTCGAGCGCCGAGCTGATTGCCGGCGCGCCCGACAGTGCCTGGCGTGCACTGGACCCGGAGAACACTGTGCTGATGACCTTGACACAGGGTCAGGTCTTGATCGAACTGGCCCCGCGCTTCGCGCCGCAGCATGCGGCAAATATCCGCGCACTGGCACGGGGTGGTTTCTATGACGGCTTGGCCATCGTGCGCGTGCAGGACAACTTCGTCACCCAATGGGGCGATCCGAACGGCGACGACGAGAAGTTGGCCAAGCCGCTGGGCAAGGCAGAGGCCAAGATCCGGGCGGAGTTCTCGGTGCCGCTGAAGGGCCTGCCGTTGACGAAGCTGCCCGATGTGGACGGCTGGGCGCCGGTCAGCGGCTTTGTCGACGGCTTCCCCGTGGCCGCCAACCCCAAGACCAAGCAGGCCTGGCTGGCGCACTGCTACGGCATGGTCGGCGCCGGGCGCAGCGATGCGCCGGACTCCAGCACCGGCGCCGAGCTCTACGCGGTGATCGGCCATGCGCCTCGCGGGCTGGACCTGAACATCACCGTCGTCGGCCGGGTGCTCAAGGGCATCGAGCTGCTGTCCAGCCTGCCGCGCGGCGGCCCCAATATGGGTTTCTACGACAAGCCCGAGCAGCGTACGACGATTACCAGGGTGCAACTGCTGGCCGACATGCCGGTGCCTGATCGCCCCGCGCTGCAGGTGCTGCGCACCGACAGCCCGACCTGGACCGCCTTGCTGGACGCGCGCCGCAACCGCGGTGGCTGGTTTGTGTACAACCCCAAGCATGTCGACATCTGCAGCGCCAGCGTGCCCACGCGCCCCGCTCCGGCCTTGCCCTGATTCAGCACCAAACCTTTGGACCTTCGCACCCTCTTCCTCGCCCAAACCTGCGCGCTGATCGCCACCGCGGTGATGCTGTGGGTGGCGCGCAGCGGCGACGACCGCCGCAACGGCCTGCGCACCTGGACCCTGGCCGTGACCAGCCAGGGTCTGGCCTATCTGCTGCTGGCCAATGCGGGCCGGCTGCCCGTGCTGGCCACGGCGGTGCTGGCCAATGCGGCCGGCGCGCTGAGCGTAGCGCTGTTTTTCGTGGCGATCCGGCAGTTCCTGGGCCTGCGCGTCGATGCGCGCTGGCTGGTCGCGATGGTGCTGCTAGTTACCGCCGTCGCGGCGCTGGCCGGTGCCGACTACGCGGGTGCCACCATCTTCAACGGCTTCGTCTACGGCCTGCTGCAAGTGCTGAACGGGCTGGCGCTGTGGCGGCGGTCTGCGACCGCTACTGCAACGACAGCGACCTCGCTCTGGCAGATGCACCGCGTGCAGCGCGCCCTGGCCCTGCTCTACCTGCTGATGGGCCTGGTGCTGCCGCTGCGAGCCACGGCCCTGTTGCTAAAAGGCACGAGCTACGCCTATCTGGACGGGCCGCTGGCCTGGCAGGAGCCGATCTATGTTTTCGGCCTGCTCTTCGTCATCGCCACCAACCTGGGCTTTGTGCAGCTGTGCAAGATGCGCGCCGAGGCCGAGGTGCGGCTGCAGGCAATGAGCGACGAGCTGACCGGCCTGGCCAACCGCCGGGCGCTCGACGAGGCGATGGCGCAGGCGCTCACCGGCGCCCTGCGAACGCAGTTGCCCTTTGCGGTGCTGATGGTCGATGTGGATCATTTCAAGGCCATCAACGACCGCTTCGGTCACCACACCGGCGACCTGACGCTGATCGCCTTTGCCCATGCGCTGCGCGCTGGCCTGAGGGCACAGGACCTGTGCTTCCGCTACGGCGGCGAGGAATTCTGCGTGCTGCTGCCCGACACTGCCGCTGACATCGCCCTGCTCTTGGCCGAGCGCCTGCGCCAGCATGTGGCCCTACCGGCCCGCGAGAATGCTGATGAGCCCATCCCGGCCGTCACCGCCAGCTTCGGCATTGCCGTCTGGCAGCCGCTTGACACGGCCGACGCCTTGTTCGGTCGGGCCGACAGAGCGCTCTATAGGGCAAAGAAAACGGGACGCAACCGGGTCGAAATCGATCCGTAGATCGCTCAGTAGTGCGGCGGCAAGTCCTCGTGCAACGAGCGGAATGGCGCGGGGCCGCCCTCGGGCTGCTGCTGGCGCAACTCGAGCAGTTCGCGCAGCAAGAGATCGATCTGTTGCTGCTGGCGCACGACCACCAGGTTCAGTTGGTCGACCAGGTCTTCGGTGAAGCTGGCCTTGATTTCCAGTTCGGTCAGGCGGGCATTGATTTCATCGTTCATGGGCCGTATTGGACGCGAAGAAATCCGGGCCGGCGCGTCGGCTTGCCTACAATCCCGGCCTTCCTATGCAAAACGCCGCCATCCTCAACATCTCGTCCTACAAATTCGTGGGACTTCCCGACTGCCACGCCCTTCGCGATTCTCTGCACGAACGTGCCCTCGCGCTCGAACTGAAAGGCACCGTGCTGCTGGCCGAGGAAGGCATCAATCTCTTCCTGGCGGGCTCGGCTGAGGCCGTTCGAGCTTGGGTCGATGCGCTGCGCGAAGACGCCCGCTTCGCCGACATGGAGCCGAAGGAAAGCTGGAGCTCGGGCCTGCCGTTCAAGAAGCTCTTGGTCAAGGTCAAGCCCGAGATCATTCGCATGAACCACCCCGCCATCCGCCCGGATGCGCAAGAGCGAGCGCCCGCGCTGCCCTCCCTCACGCTGGCTCGCTGGCTGGAGCAAGGCCATGACGACGAGGGCCGCGAGCTGGTGATGCTGGACACGCGCAATGCCTTCGAGGTGGACTACGGCGCCTTTGACGGCGCGATCGACTGGCGCATAGCCAAGTTCAGCGACTTTCCCGCCGCCGTGCAGGCGCACCGCGCGGAGCTGCTCGGCAAGACGGTGGTCAGCTACTGCACCGGCGGCATCCGCTGCGAGAAAGCGGCCATCTATCTGCAGCAGCAGGACCTTGGCGCGCCTGTATATCAGCTGGAGGGCGGCATCCTCAAATACTTCGAGGAGACGCAGAATGCGCCGCATTACCACGGCGGCTGCTTCGTCTTCGACCAGCGCGAGGCCCTGGATGCGGGACTGGCTCCATCCACGGAGATCGCCCGGCCGGCCAGTGAGTCGCATCGTGCCAAGGACAGTGCCAAGGACAGAGCGTGAGGAAAATAGGCGAATGGCTGCTGCGCGGCCTGGGTGTGCTGATGCTGCTGGGTGCCTTCGGGCTCGCCGCCACCAAGGCGCCGGACCGACCGCTTGAGAGCCTGGTGGCCCGCTGGGCGCCGCCGCCCTCGGACTTCATCGACCTAGGCGGCCAGCTCGTGCACATCCGAGACGAGGGCCCGCGCGGCGACACGGTGCCCATCGTGCTGATTCACGGCACCTCGGCCAGCCTGCACACCTGGGAGGGCTGGGTGGCCGGGCTGCGCAAGGACCGCCGCGTCATCAGCTTTGACCTGCCGGGTTTCGGCCTCACCGGCCCCGCAGCCGATGGCGACTACAGCGACCCAGCCTATGTCGCCTTCGTGGAGAAGCTGCTGCAAGAGCTGCAACTGCCGCGCGTCGTGCTGGCAGGCAATTCGCTCGGTGGCCAGATTGCCTGGCAGATGGCTGCCGCCCATCCGGAGCGGGTCGCGGCGCTGATCCTGGTGGACGCGGGGGGGTATGACTTCAGCCCGGATTCGGTGCCGCTGGGCTTCACCCTCGCGCGCATCCCGGGGCTGAACCGGCTCGTCCGCCATGTGCTGCCGCGCAGCCTGATCGATCGCAGCGTGAAGAACGTCTACGGCGACCCGACCAAGGTCACGCCCGAGCTGGTCGAGCGCTACTTCGAACTGACCCTGCGCGAGGGCAACCGCGAAGCCTTGAGCCAGCGTTTTGCGCAGATGCGGCCGGGGGAGTCCGCCGCGCAGATCAAGACCCTGCGCCAGCCGACCCTGATCCTCTGGGGTGGCCGTGATCGCTTGATCCCACCCGCCAACGGCACGGCTTTTGCACAGGACATTCCAGGCAGCCGTCTGCTCGTTTTCCCCGAGCTGGGCCATGTGCCCCAGGAGGAGGCGCCGGCTGTTACGCTCGCGCCTGTCCAGGAATTCCTGCATTCACTGGCCGATCGCCAACCTTAAGCTTCCATTCACCCACAAGGAGAAATGCTCATGCAAAGACGTCATCTGATTGCTATCGCTGTGACCGCCTTCACCGCCTTCACCGCCTTCACCGCTCAGGCCCAAGCGCCCGAATGGAAGAAGATCCGCATCGGCGTCGAGGGGGCCTACCCGCCCTTCTCCGAAGTCGGTGCCGACGGCAAGCTGAAGGGCTTCGAGATCGACCTGGCCCTGGCCTATTGCGCCGAGATGAAGGCAGAGTGCACCCTGGTGCAGCAGGACTTCGATGGCCTGATCCCGGCCCTGCAAGCGCGCAAGGTCGACGCCATCATCGCCTCCGTCTCGATCACGCCCGAGCGCCAGAAGACCATCGCCTTCTCCAACGCCTACTACAACACGCCAGCCCGCTTTGCCGCCAAGGCCGGCGCCAAGTTCGAGTTCAGCGCTGCCGGCCTGAAGGGCAAGAAGATCGGTGTTCAGCGCGCCACCATCCACGAAGCCTTTGCCAACGACATGTTCAAGCAGAGCGAGATCGTGCGCTACGCCACCCAGGACCAGGCCTTCCTAGACCTGAAGTCGGGCCGCATCGACCTGACCCTGGCCGACTTGGTCGCCATCGACCATGGCTTCCTGTCCAAGCCTGACGGCAAGGCCTTCACCTTCGCCGGCCCCAGCTATGACGACGTGAAGTACTTCGGCACCGGCTCCGGTGTGGGCATGCGCAAGGCCGACGAGAAGGTCCTGGGCAAGAAGTTCAATGACGCGATCGCCGCGCTGGCCGCCAACGGGACCTTCAAGAAACTCAACGACAAGTACTTCCCCTACGACATCGCACCCAAGAAGAAGTAAGCCCTTCGCCCGCGGTTGCGCGGACGGTCCCCTAGGGGGGACTCGATGATGGCCCGGGCTTGCCCGTGGCCATCATCGATAAAGCCGCTCTTGGGAGCGGTCCGGCGAGCGCCTTTAACGAACAAGACCTTCTGATGCTTCATGGTTTTCTGCCCAGCCTGCTCGAAGGCGCCGGGGTCACGCTGAGCGTGGCCCTGGCGTCTTTGGCGATCGCCATGCTGCTGGGCTTGATCGGGGCCATGGCCAAGCTGTCCAAGTGGCGCGTGGCGCGGGCGCTGGCCTATCTCTACACGACCCTGATCCGCGGCGTGCCCGACCTGGTGCTGATGCTCCTGATCTTCTACGGCGGCCAGTTGGCGGTGAACGCCATCGCGTTGTCGCTGGGGCATGAGGAATTCATCGACATCAACCCGTACATGGCCGGCGTGCTGACCATCGGTTTCATCTTCGGTGCCTATCTGACAGAGGCCTTTCGCGGCGCCTTCCTGGCGGTGCCGCCGGGGCAGCGCGAGGCTGGCCTCGCCTACGGAATGAGCGGCTGGCAGATCGCCCGGCGCATCACCTTCCCGCAGATGTTCCGCCATGCGCTGCCGGCGCTGTCGAACAACTGGCTTGTGCTGATCAAGAGCACGGCCATCGTCTCGGTGATCGGC
>Ga0187843_10000913_pt1 | contig 19374 bp, 21 predicted proteins | sample SpaLakP09_SKY_43_FD_134516 | JGI IMG/M metagenome (GOLD analysis project Ga0187843, IMG submission 134516) | Oligotrophic lake water microbial communities from Sparkling Lake, Wisconsin, USA - SP09_SKY_43 | ecosystem: Environmental > Aquatic > Freshwater > Lake | place: USA: Sparkling Lake...
GCCAGCGCGCTGGCCAGCACATTGCAGGGCCGCCAGCAGAGCTGAGCTCCCCAACCCGCGACAGGCCGGCCTTGCGCCGGCTTTTTTGTTTTCTGCTCTCTGCGGCGACAAGGGAAACACGGCCACTCCCCCCGCTTCGGTGGCCGCGGGATCGACCTGTGATGGATGCACACCGAGGTTCTGGCAAGGCGGGGAACACTGCGTTCCATCGACAACCTGCCCTCTGACCTTCACATGAAGTCTCTGCTCCTCATCGCCGCCCTGCTCAGCTCCAGCGCCTTCGCCGCGGGCCCGAACCTGGTCACCAATGGCAGTTTCGAAACCACCGCCGTCAACGCGGGCAACTGGGTGCTCAGCCCCACCCTCGATGGCTGGAGCGTGCTGGCCGGCCCGGGCAACTTCGAGATCCGCAACAACGTCGCCGGCAGCGCCCAGGATGGCAGCAACTTCGTCGAGCTGGACACCACGGGCAACACGACCATCGTCCAGAACTTCGCCAGCCTCACCGCTGGCGCCAGCTATTCGCTGAGCTTCTGGTACGCCCCGCGCGCCGATGTCGCGGCGTCGAGCAATGGCATCGACGTGCTGTGGAACGGCCAGCAACTAGGCGCCACGCTCACCGGCAATGGCGGCAGCGCCCCGACCTGGACGCAGCACAGCTTCAACGTCAGCGCACTGGCCGGCAACAACACGCTGAGCTTCCGCTCGGTGGGCGCCAGCGACTCCCTGGGCGGCTCGCTGGACAACGTCAGCCTGACCTCGGCCGTGCCGGAACCCAGCGGCTACGCGCTGCTGCTGGCTGGCTTGGGCGCCGTCGGCCTGATTGCCCGCCGCCGCGGCGTCGCCCGCTGATTCAGATTGCCAGCGGGTCCACGTCGACCGCCCAGCGCAGCACACCCTTGTGCTCGCGTTTGAGCGCAATCAGCGCCGGCACCCAGTCGCGCAGGCCGGCCTGCAGCCGGGCCCGCTGCGTCGCTTCCAGCAGCATCTGCATGCGCTCCACGTCCGCGACCCTGGCCACGGCATGGGGCACAGGCGGGTAGACGAGCAGTTGCTCGTCCTGCACCAGCGCCGCTGCGGCCACCAGGAAGGCCTTGGCGGCCTCCACCGTGCGCGCCTCGGCCCGCAGCAGGGCCAGGTGGGAAAACGGCGGCAGGCTGGCCGACCGACGCTCGTCGAGCTGTGTCTTGGCGAAGCGAACGTAGTCGTGCCGCGCCAGCGCCTGGTAGAGCGCGTGCTCGCGGTGCCAGGTCTGCACCCACATCTCCGCCGGTGACTCATCCGACGCGTCCCGCCCCGCGCGACCGCCGGCCTGCATCAGCAGCGCAAACAGGCGCTCAGGCGCGCGGAAATCGCTGCTGAAGAGGGCACCGTCCGGGTTCACCGCCGCGACGAAGCGGATGCGCCGGAAGTCGTGCCCCTTGGTGATCATCTGCGTGCCGACGAGGATGTCCACATCGCCGTCGTGCACGGCCTTGAGCTGCGCCTCCAGTTCGCCCTTGCGGCGCGTGGAGTCGGCGTCGATGCGCAGCACGCGCGCGCCCGGCAGCGCCTCGGCGAGTTGCTCCTCCAGCCGCTCGGTGCCTCGGCCGAGGGGCGCGATGTCGTGGTTGCCGCAATTGGGGCAGGCGCTGGGCACGCGCTCCGTAAAACCGCAGTGATGGCAGCGCAGCGTGCGGTCGCGCTTGTGGAAGACGCGCCAGGCGCTGCAGTGCGGGCAGTCGCTCTTCCACTGGCATTCGCCGCAATGCAGTACCGGCGCGTAGCCGCGGCGGTTCAGGAAGACAAGGCTCTGCTCGCCACGGTCCAGCCTGGCCTTCAGTTCGGCCAGCAGCGGCGCGGTCAGCGCGGTCGTCACACCAGCCGTGGGCGGCAGCGCCTTCATGTCGAACAGCCTGACCCGGGGCAGCGCACCGCCGCCGATGCGGGCCGCCAGCGTCAGGCGCTCATAGCGGCCAGTGTCTGCGTGCTGCCAGCTCTCCAGCGACGGCGTGGCCGAGCCCAGCACGACGGGCACCTTGAGGTCGTGCGCGCGCCAGACGGCCAGGTCTCGCGCCGAGTAGCGGGCGCCGTCCTGCTGCTTATAGGAGGGGTCGTGCTCCTCGTCGACGACGATCAGGCCCAGTTCGGGCAGCGACGCGAACACGGCCAGCCGTGTGCCCAGCACCAGCCGCGCGCGGCCCAGATGGGCGGCCAGCCAGTTCTGCAGGCGCTGGGCCGACGTCAGCGCGCTGTGCAGCGAAACGATGGCCAGCGCCTCAGGCAGCAGGGCCGCAAAGCGCTCGGTGAAGCGGGCCTCCAATTGAGGCGTCAGATTGATCTCGGGCACCAGCACCAGCACCTGGCGGCCGGCGGCCAACGCGGCCTCAGCGGCGCGCAGGTAAACCTCGGTCTTGCCGCTGCCGGTCACGCCGAACAGCAGCGCGGGCTTGGGCGCGGCGCTGATCAGTTGTGCCTCGATGCGGGCGACGGCCTCGGCTTGCTCGGGCGCCAGCAGCGGCTTCACGGGCGCTGCTGCGGCAGCCTTGGCCGGCTTCTTGTCCAGCTTGCGCAAGCGGGCGGCGAGTTGATCCGGCGACAGCTCGCGCAACTGCGGCGGCAGCACGGCGCTGGCCAATTCGCCCACGCTGCGCTGGTAGTAGCCAGCCGCAAAGTCCAGCAGCCGGCACCAGTCCGCGCCCAGCGGCGGCAGCGCACCGAACACGGCCGCCACTGGCCGCAGCGCCATCTCGGGCTGGCCGACCGCCTGACCCGGCCAAACAACACCCAGCATCTCGCGCTTGCCCAGCGGCACGCGCACCAACGTGCCGGAGGCGAGCACCTGCTCACTCGCATAGTCAAGCGGGCCGTTCAGGCCGCTGTGCTGGGGGGCGTCGACGGCGACGCGCACGACCGCCGGCAGCGCGGTCTCAGGCAAGCACTGCTCCGTGCGTTTTGTGAAGCGCTGACTCAAGAAGCAGGGCCAAGTCCATGATTAGTAAGACTTCTTGGGTTGCCCACAATTTCTGTGGATAAGTTTGTGAGCAAATCCCCTGCTGCAGGGTGACGGCGCCCGGCGGCTGAGCGGGCCGCCCTGTCTTGGCACGCCGCATGGTTTTGGGGCTTCCCTTGCAAATCAAGCACTTAGGGGCACACCGGGAAAACGCCAATTTGCGTCGCACCAATCTTCAACGGGCCCGTGCGCATGCAAATTTTTGGGGATAAGTCCCCGGGCAAGTGCAAATTTCTCGCTTTATCAGCCCGCTGCGCGCAGTCGACGCGAGTAGCTGTGGACTTCGTCCACCAGGGCCGTGACGCTCTCCGGCGGCGTGAACTGGCTGATGCCGTGGCCCAGGTTGAAAATGTGACCGCTGCCGGCTGCCGGCTTGCCAAAACTGTCCAGCACGGCGCGCGCCTGGGAGCGCACGGCCTCGGGCGGCGCGAACAGCACATTGGGGTCGAGGTTGCCCTGGAGCGCCACGCGATCACCCACGCGGGCGCGGGCGGTGGCCAGGTTCATCGTCCAGTCCAGGCCCACGACGTCGGCGCCGGCATCGGCGATCTCGTCCAGCCACAGGCCACCACCCTTGGTGAAGAGGATGCGCGGGATGCGCACGCCGTCGTGCTCCGTCTTCACGCCGCTGAGCACCTGGCGCGAATAGGCCAGGCTGAACTGCTGGAAGGCGCCGTCTGCGAGCACCCCGCCCCAGGAGTCGAACAGCATGACGGCCTGGGCGCCGGCTTCGATCTGCGCGTTCAGGTAGGCGGCCACGGCGCGCGCGTTGATGTCCAGGATGCGATGCATCAGGTCCGGGCGCGCGTACATCAGGCTCTTGACGAGCCGGTAGTCGTCCGAGCCGCCGCCCTCGACCATGTAGCAGGCCAACGTCCAGGGGCTGCCGGAGAAGCCGATCAGCGGCACGCGGCCGTTCAGCGCGTGGCGGATGGACGTGACCGCATCGAAGACGTAGCGCAGCTTGTCCATGTCCGGCACTTCGAGCGCCGCGACAGCAGCCTCATCGCGCACGACTTTCGCGAACTTCGGGCCCTCGCCTTGCTGAAAGGACAGGCCCAGGCCCATCGCGTCCGGCACGGTCAGGATGTCGCTGAACAGGATGGCGGCGTCCAGCGGGTAGCGCTCCAGCGGCTGCAGCGTCACCTCGGTCGCGTAGTCGCGGTTGGTGGCCAGGCCCATGAAGCTGCCGGCCTTCTCCCGCGTGGCGCGGTACTCCGGCAGGTAGCGGCCGGCCTGGCGCATCAGCCAGACGGGTGTGTGCTCGGTGGGTTGGCGCAGGCAGGCGCGCAGGAAGCTGTCGTTTTGGAGGGGGGCAAACATCAACCGATTATCAGAGCTCAGCCGAGAGTCAGGCTCTGCCGGCCCACCCAACTTTCGCCAGCCGGGAGTTCGACGGGTCGACCGACGCAGGCCGCCTCCACGCACAACATCTCCGACCAGCCCTCGGGCGGCATGTCGGCCAGCTTGGCGCAGCGCTCGGGGCCGGGGTTCCAGATGACGGCGTCCTCGAAGCCCTGCTGGCGGACGACCACCTGCCGGCGGCCCTCGGTCATCAGCAGCGGCCGTTCCTTCACGCCGAAGTAGATGCGGTCCAGGTCCAGCACGCCGTTCTCGCCAGTCAGCAGCAGGTCCATGCGCTGCAGCGCCTCGGCCTGCTTGATGCTGTCGAAGTAGCGCAGCCCGGCCAGGCCCTCGACGCTGACGGCGTCCAGGTCGCCCACGCGCAGATAGGTGTGCAGCGCGGCGGTGAACTGGAGCGGCGCGTCACCGAGGTTTTCGCAGGCCAGTTCCACGTCCAGGCTGCGGCCGCCCACGCGCACGCTCAACTCCAGCTCGAAGGCATGCGGCCAGATCGCCCGCGTGGCGTCGCTGTCGCGCAGACGCATGACGGCGAGTGCGTCGTCTTTGCCTTGTTCCTGCTGCACCAGCTCCCACGGCAAGGTGCGCGCAAAGCCGTGCTTGGGCAGCGAGCCGCGCTCGGCAAACTGCGGAAAGCACACCGGCACACCACCACGAATGGCCTTGCCGGGCGTGAACTCGGAGCGCGGGGACAGGTAGAGCTGTTCCTGACCGCCTGCAGGCAGCCAGGACAGCACATGGCCGCCGTGCAGGCTCAGTGTGGCGGTGGCGCCATCGGGCGCGGTCAGTTGAATGGCGTCGTTCGCAGTCATGAAGTGCCTTCGGAAAAACAAGCGGCAGGCGCTCGGCCTGCCGTCATCGTCTCACCCTCGCGGGCGGGAGACTTACTTCTTGCGGAACTTGCGCAGCGCTGCGACCTGGGCGGCCAGCGTCAGCAGTTCGTTCTGGATCGCCGCCTGGTCGAGTTCGCTCTTGGCGTTCTTGAGCGCTTCCTCGGCCTGCTTCTTGGCCTCGGCGGCCTTGGCCTCGTCGAGGTCCTTGCCGCGGATGGCGGTGTCGGCCAGCACGGTCACGCGGTTGGGCTGCACTTCGAGAATGCCACCGGCCACGAAGACAAACTCTTCGGTGCCGTCAGGCCGCTCTATGCGCACCGCGCCCGGCTTGATGCGGGTGATCAGCGGCGTGTGCTTGGGCAGGATGCCCAGCTCGCCACTTTCGCCCGGCAGGGCGACGAACTTGGCCTCGCCGGAGAAGATCTGCTCTTCGGCGGAGACCACGTCGACGTGGAGGGTTGCCATGTTCAATCTTCCTTAGCGATGTTGAAGAAGGTTCAGTAAGCGAGCAGACGGTGGGCTGGCTAGGCGCCGCGCGGAGCTGGACTGGCGTCCAGAGAGCACGGCAACGACGCCAGCGCGCCGTATGCGAAGTCTTACTGGATCTTCTTCGCCTTCTCGAAGGCTTCGTCGATGGTGCCGACCATGTAGAACGCCTGCTCCGGCAGGTGGTCGCACTCGCCAGCCACGATCATCTTGAAGCCGCGGATGGTTTCCTTCAGCGGCACGTACTTGCCGGGCGAGCCGGTGAAGACTTCGGCGACGTGGAAGGGCTGCGACAGGAAGCGCTGGATCTTGCGGGCACGGGCCACCGACAGCTTGTCTTCCGGCGACAGTTCGTCCATGCCCAGGATGGCGATGATGTCGCGCAGTTCCTTGTAGCGCTGCAGCACCTGCTGCACGGCACGGGTCGTCGAGTAGTGCTCTTCGCCAACGACGTTGGGGTCGATCTGGCGGCTGGTCGAGTCCAGCGGGTCCACGGCGGGGTAGATGCCAAGCGAGGCGATGTCACGCGACAGCACGACGGTGGCGTCCAAGTGGGCGAAGGTCGTGGCAGGCGACGGGTCGGTCAAGTCGTCCGCAGGGACGTAGACGGCCTGGATGGACGTGATCGAGCCGACCTTGGTCGACGTGATGCGCTCTTGCAGGCGGCCCATTTCCTCGGCCAGCGTCGGCTGGTAGCCCACGGCGGAAGGCATACGGCCCAGCAGTGCGGACACTTCCGTACCGGCCAGCGTGTAGCGGTAGATGTTGTCCACGAAGAACAGCACGTCCTTGCCTTCGTCGCGGAACGACTCGGCGATGGTCAGGCCGGTCAGCGCGACGCGCAGACGGTTGCCCGGGGGCTCGTTCATCTGGCCGTAGACCATGGCGACCTTGGAGTCTTCCAGCTTGTCCTGGACCACGACGCCCGAGTCCGACATCTCGTGATAGAAGTCGTTGCCCTCACGGGTGCGCTCACCCACGCCGGCGAACACGGACAAGCCGCTGTGCGCCTTGGCGATGTTGTTGATGAGCTCCATCATGTTCACGGTCTTGCCGACGCCGGCGCCACCGAACAGACCCACCTTGCCGCCCTTGGCGAACGGGCAGATCAAGTCGATCACCTTGATGCCGGTTTCCAGCAGGTCCTGCGACGGGCTCAGCTCGTCGTAGGCCGGAGCGGCACGGTGGATGGAGGCGGTCAGGTCGGAAGCGACCGGGCCACGCTCGTCGATGGGGTTGCCCAGCACGTCCATGATGCGGCCGAGGGTCGCCTTGCCGACCGGAACCTGGATGGTGTCGCCGGTGTTGTAGACCTCGGTGCCACGGCGCAGGCCGTCAGACGAACCCAGCGCGATGGTGCGGACGACGCCGTCGCCCAGCTGTTGCTGGACTTCCAGCGTCAGAGCGGCGCCTTCCATCTTCAGGGCGTCGTAGACCTTGGGCATCTTGTCGCGCGGAAATTCCACGTCAACGACGGCGCCAATGCACTGAACGATCTTGCCGACTGCTTGAGTGTTAGACATTTGTGCGTTCCTTCAATTCAAATCTTTGCGTTCGGGCTATCAGCCCACCGCGGCCGCGCCGCTGACGATCTCGGACAACTCTTTGGTGATCGCGGCCTGACGGGTCTTGTTGTAGACCAGCTTCAGCTCACCGATCAGCGTGCCGGCGTTGTCGGTCGCAGCCTTCATGGCCACCATGCGGGCGGACTGCTCGCTGGCCATGTTCTCGGCAACGGCCTGGAAGACCAGGGCCTCCGTGTAGCGCATCAGCAGCTCGTTGATCACCGTGGGGGCGTCCGGCTCGTAGATGTAGTCCCACGAGTGGCCGGCCTTGTCCGTCACCATGTCGTCGGCCTTGAGCGGCAGCAACTGGTGCACCTTCACCTCTTGCTTCATCGTGTTGATGAACTGCGTGTAGCAGAGGTAGACGGCGGACAGCTTGCCTTCGGCGTACTGGTCGAGCAACACCTTGACGGGGCCGATCAGGGCCTCGATGTGCGGCTGGTCGCCGAGCTGCGTCGCGTGAGCGACGACGCGGGCGCCGATGCGGTTCATGAAGCCCAGGCCCTTGCCGCCGATAGCGACGACTTCGGCCTTGTGCCCCGCCGCTTCGACTTCCTTGAGCTTGGCCGTGGCTGCGCGCAGCAGGTTGGTGTTGAGACCACCGCACAGGCCCTTGTCCGTCGTGACGACGACCATGCCGACCGTCTTCACCTGCTCGTTCTTGACGAGGAAGGGGTGGCGGTACTCGGGGTTGGCCTTGGCGAGGCTGGCCGCGATGTTGCCGATCTTCTCGGCGTAGGGGCGAGCCGACCGCATCCGTTCCTGCGCCTTGCGCATCTTGGAGGCGGCGACCATTTCCATCGCCTTGGTGATCTTCTTGGTGTTCTCGACCGACTTGATCTTGCCGCGGATTTCTTTGCTTGAAGCCATTCGAACTCCTAGTGAGTGCAGGGCTGAGTGTTGAGGCTCGGCCCCGCGTTACCGTGGCTTCTTAAGCGAAGGACTTCTTGAAGGCCGTGATGGCGGCGTTCAGTTCAGCTTCCGCATCCTTGTCCATCGCCTTGTCCGCTTCCAGCTTGGCAAGCAGCGCAGCGTGGCTGGTCTTCAGGAACTGGTGCAGGCCGTGCTCGAAGGCCAGGACCTTCTTCACTTCGATGCTGTCCATGAAGCCCTTGTTGGCGGCGTACAGGCTTGCTGCCATCAGGGAGATGGACAGCGGCGAGTACTGGGCCTGCTTCAGCAGTTCGGTCACGCGGGCACCGCGGTCCAGCTGCTTGCGGGTGGCTTCGTCCAGGTCGGAAGCGAACTGCGCGAACGCAGCCAGTTCACGGTACTGCGCCAGGTCGGTACGGATACCGCCGGACAGCGACTTGATCAGCTTGGTCTGGGCAGCACCACCGACGCGCGACACCGAGATACCGGCGTTGATGGCGGGGCGGATACCGGCGTTGAACAGGCTGGTTTCCAGGAAGATCTGGCCGTCGGTGATCGAGATCACGTTGGTCGGCACGAAGGCGGACACGTCACCGGCTTGCGTTTCGATGATCGGCAGTGCCGTCAGCGAACCGGTCTTGCCCTTGACTTCACCCTTGGTGAAGGCTTCGACGTAGTCGGCGTTCACGCGGGCAGCGCGCTCCAGCAGGCGGCTGTGGAGATAGAACACGTCGCCGGGGTAGGCTTCGCGGCCCGGCGGGCGGCGCAGCAGCAGCGAGACCTGGCGGTAGGCAACGGCCTGCTTGGACAGGTCGTCGTAAATGATCAGCGCGTCCTGGCCGCGGTCGCGGAAGTACTCGCCCATCGTGCAGCCCGAGTAGGCCGACACGTATTGCATCGCGGCGGACTCTGAAGCGGAAGCGGCGACAACGATGGTGTAGTCCATCGCACCGGCCTGTTCCAGCGAGCGCACCACGTTCTTGATCGACGACGCCTTCTGGCCGATGGCGACGTAGACGCAGGTCATGTTCTGACCCTTCTGGTTGATGATCGCGTCGATGGCGACGGCAGTCTTGCCCGTCTGACGGTCACCAATGATCAGTTCGCGCTGGCCGCGGCCGACGGGAACCATGGAGTCAATCGACTTCAGGCCGGTCTGCACGGGTTGGTCAACCGACTTGCGGGCGATCACGCCCGGGGCGACCTTCTCGATGACGTCGGTCATCTTGGCGTTGATCGGGCCCTTGCCGTCGATCGGCTCGCCCAGCGCGTTCACCACGCGACCAATCAGTTCGGGGCCGACCGGCACTTCCAGGATGCGGCCCGTGCACTTGACGGTGTCGCCTTCAGAGATGTGCTCGTAGGCACCCAGAATCACGGCGCCGACGGAGTCGCGCTCGAGGTTCAGCGCCAGGCCGAAGGTCTGGCTGCCGTCCTTGGCGACCGGGAATTCGAGCATTTCGCCCTGCATCACATCGGACAGGCCGTGGACGCGGACGATGCCGTCGGAAACGGACACGACGGTGCCCTGGTTGCGGATGTCCGAGCCAACACCAAGACCTTCGATGCGGCTCTTGATCAGTTCGGAAATTTCAGCGGGATTGAGTTGCATGCTGGGTCTCCAGTACCCGGAGCGGCCAAACCACAGCCATGAGGCGGGTCAGTCGCAGGGTGAATCGGTGGGATGTCTTGCGGTGGCTCGGGCAGCCGTCAGGCAGTCAGGGCGACCTTCATGCGCTCAAGGCGGGCCTTGACGGAGGTGTCCAGCACCTCGTCGCCGACCACCACGCGCACGCCGCCAATCAGCGCCGGCTCGATCTGCACATGCGCATCGAGCTTGCGGCCGAAGCGCTGTTCCAGCGTCGTCTTCAGCTCGGCCAATTGGGCGTCGCTGATCTCGTAGGCGCTGTAGATGTGCGCGTCGGACACGCCGGAAGCGGCATTGGCCAGCACGTGGTACTGGGCAACGACTTCGGGCAGCGCCGCGAGGCGGCCGTTCTCGATCACGGCGCGCAGGAAGTTCTGCACGCCCGGGGCCAGGTCCTGCTTGGCGGCTGCCGCGATGACCGCGAGCACCTGCTCAGGCTGGGCCTTGGGGTGATCGGCGAACTGGCGCAGATCGGCGTCCTGCGCCACCTGGGCCAGCGCGTCGAGCTGACGGCCCCAGGCGGCCAGGTCCTGCGACTTGGCAACCTGGAACAGCGCTTCCGCGTAGGGGCGGGCGATGGTGGCGATCTCGGCCATTTACAGCTCCGTCTTCAGGCGGGCCAGCAGCTCGGCGTGGACGCCGGCGTTGACTTCCTTGTGCAGGATCTGCTCGGCGCCCTTGACGGCCAGCGCGGCGACCTGCTCGCGCAGGGCTTCGCGAGCGCGGGAAACCTGCTGCTCGGCATCGGCCTTGGCGGCGGCCAGGATCTTGGCGCCTTCTTCTTCGGCGCGGCCCTTGGCGGCGTCGACGATTGCCGCAGCACGCTTCTCGGCATCCGAGATCAGCTTGCCGGACTCGGCCTTGGTCTGAGCCAGTTCCTTGGCGATTTGCGCCTCGGCACCGGCCAGTTCGGCCTTCGCCTTGTCGGCAGCGGACAGGCCTGCGGCGATCTTCGCGGCGCGCTCATCGAGCGCCTTGATGATCGGCGGCCACACATACTTCATCGTGAACCCGACCAGGATCAGGAACACGATCATCTGAACGATCAGCGACGCGTTAATAAACACCTTGGTGCCTCACAGAGTTCGAGTGCGGACACCGCCGGGCGAAAAGGCCGCGGCGGCACGACAACGTCGAATTACTTGGCGCCGGCAGCCAGGGCCGTGGCGATCTGGCCCAGGAACGGGTTGGCGGTGGCGAACCACAGGGCGATACCCGTGCCGAGATGAAGGCCGCGTCGATCAGGCCGGCCAGCAGGAACATCTTGGTCTGCAGTTCGTTCATCAGCTCGGGCTGACGAGCGGCGGACTCAAGGTACTTGCTGCCCATGATGCCGATACCGATACAAGCACCGAAAGCGCCCAGACCAATGATCAGACCAGCGGCGAGAGCAACAAAGCTAATAACTTCCACGATGACTCCTTGAGAGATTTAGAGAGAGAAACGGTTGAGGAAAACTGCTTGGGGAAACTGGTGACGGCGATCAGTGCGCGTCGTGGGCCTGGCCGATGTAGACCAGCGTCAGCATCATGAACACGAAGGCCTGCAGCGTGATGATCAGGATGTGGAAGATCGCCCACACCGAGCCCGCAATGATGTGACCAATGGCCAGGCCAACGCCGGTAGCCGACAGGCTCCAGGCGCCACCCATCAGGGCGATCAGCATGAAGATCAGTTCGCCGGCATACATGTTGCCGAACAGTCGCATGCCGTGCGAGACGGTCTTGGCGACGAACTCGATCAGTTGCATGGCCAGATTGACCGGGTAGAGCACCACCTTGTCGCCGAACGGCGCGGAGATCAGCTCATGACCCCAGCCGCCCGCGCCCTTGATCTTGATGTTGTAGACGATGCAGGTGACCAGCACGCCCAGGGACAGACCCATGGTCATGGAGAGGTCAGCCGTCGGCACAACCCGCAGGTAGGCATGGTGGTCGCCGGTGATCTGCTGCCAGATCAAGGGGAACAGGTCCACCGGGAACAAGTCCATCGCGTTCATCAGGAAGATCCAGACGAACACCGTCAGGGCCAGCGGCGCGACCAGCTTGCGGCTGTTGGCGTTGTGGACGATCCCCTTGGCTTGATCGGCAACGATCTCGACCAGGATCTCGACGGCGGCTTGAAAACGACCCGGGATGCCCGAGGTGGCGGCCTTCGCGGCTCGCCACAGCAGGAAGCAACCCACCACGCCCAGCAGTACGCTGAAGAAGATGGAATCGAGATTGACGAAGGAGAAGTCGACGATGTCGACCTGCTTGCCGTTCTGCGCATGCTTCAGGTGGTGAATGATGTATTCACCAGCGGTCGGGGCTGCTGTTGCGTGGCTTTCTGCTGCCATGTTTCGTTCTGCCTCGTCAGTTCCGTTTACGACCGCGCCACGCAAGCGCGAGCCAGTTGACTTTGATGCAGACCGCGAGGGTGACCAGCAGAGCTGGCCAACTGAGGCCCGGCACCACCTTTGGCGCCAGCACCAGCATCGCGATCGATGCACCGATTTTCAAGAATTCCCAACCCATGAACCTCGCAGCCGCAATGGCCGCAGAGTTCACTCGCTTCGTCATGCCCCGCGCAAGCAGCATGCCCGGCAACACCACCACCGCAACGCCATAGAGCGCTGAGACCGTGGCCACGCCGGATGCCGTCCAAAGCCAGATCACGGCCACGCACAGCAAACCCGCCACCAGTTGCATCCCCAACACACGCCAGGGCGACAACATCGGCAACGCAGACCTGACCGCCGCCGCCTGCTCCGGGCTCAGCGCCTTGACGGGCGGCTCCTCGTTTTCGTCGTCCCAGCTCCCGGCGGCAAGCGCGGGGGGCCAGGTCTTTCGGGGGCCGTTCTCGTTCATGGCGCCAGATCCTGGGGTGGGCGGCTCAATGCCTTCAGACTGACAGACATTGGTTGCACCAGGACGACGCATAAGCGCCATCCACAAAGCCAGTCATTATATGTGACGAGTTACACCGGGGTAAACCTGTCCCCTCGATCAAACGGGATTCAGGCGCTTGTCAGCGTCGCAGGCAAGCCGGGCACATCGACGCGCAGCCGCAACACGGCGCCGGCCAGCGGCTCGCGTGCGAGTTCATCGGCCGGGCGCTTCTCGCGTGCCGTCGTGATGAAGAGGGTGCGCAGGTCGGCGCCGCCGAAGGTGGGCATGGTCGGGCACGTCACCGGCAGGTCGAGGCGCTGCACGACCTCGCCCGTCGGCGCGATGCGCACGAGGCTCTTGCCCTCGAACATCGCGGCCCAGTAGTGGCCTTCGGCGTCCATGGCGGCGCCATCGGGACGCCCACCGTAGGCCTCGCCGGGCGTGCGCGGCTTGAACTCGGCGATCACCCGCGCCGAGGACAGGTTGCGCGGGTCCGCCACATAGATGCGGTGCGCCTTGGTGTCGGACCAGTGCATGCGCTGGCCGTCGGGACTCCAAGCCAGGCCATTGGCCGTCGTCAGGCCCGTCACCTGCACCGTGAAGGCACCGCCATCGAAGCGGTAGAGCGCCGCCTCGGGTTCGCGAGCATCTGAGATGCTGCCCACCCAAAATGTGCCATCCGGGCCGACCTTGCCGTCGTTGAAGCGAAGCCGGGTGGAGTCATAGGGCGGCGGACTGAGCAGCGTCTGGACGCCGGTCGCCGTGTCCAGCGTCCACAGGCCATCACGCCGGGCGACGAACAGGCCGCCACTCGCACGTGCGGCGATGCACCCGGGTTCCGCGTCCTGCGGCCAGATGTCCGGCGCGTCGGCGCCTTCGCGCCAGCGCAGCACCTGGCGGCCGGGGATGTCGACTGCGTAGAGGACTTGTTCGGTGGGGTGCCAGAGCGGCGATTCGCCGAGCAGGCAGCGGTGGGAACCGAGGGGCTGGATGTCTGAGGAGGCCATCCCGCCACTCTAGGCGGTTATCCGAAGTAACTCGGCCGGAAGGCACCGAGATCGGCCTTCAGGTAGTGGGCACCGGGGATGGGGTTGAAGTAGAACGGCGGCACGTCGACGAAACCCAGGCTTTCGTAAAGGCCGCGCGCGGCCTCCATGTCGTCCAGCGTGTCGAGCAGCATGGACGAGTAGCCAGCCTCGGTGGCGCGGTCCATCAGTTGCTGGGCCAGCATGCGGCCCAGGCCGAAGCGGCGGAAGGCCGGGCGTACGAACAGGCGCTTCATCTCGCAGGCATTGGCGTAGTCGGCATCGGGCAGCGGGCGGAAGGCGCCGCTGCCGGCGACGGCGCCGTCGACGAGAGCCAGCAGCATCAGGCCGCCCGGCTGGGTATAGGCGCCGGGCAGCCCAGCCAGTTCCTCTTCGAAGCCCTGGAAGTCGAGGTCGAAGTTGAGGCTGTTGGCGTAGTCGCGCAGGATGAGACGGGTCTCCTGCCAGTCCTCGGGGGACTCGGGGGTGATGAGCTGGATGTCGGGGCCGACCATAGGCGGCGCAGTTTAGCCAGCGAAGCCGAGAACGACTCTGCGCGTCTTGGCACTCTTCTTCTCAATCTTGGTGACGACCACGGCACCGATCTCCGCCGTGTTCGACACGTGCGTGCCACCGCAGGGCTGCAGATCGACGCCCTCCACTTCCAGCACGCGAACCCGCCCCAGGCCGCGCGGCGGCTGCACGCTCATGGAGCGGACGAGGCCGGGGTTGGCGTCGAGCTCGTCCTCCGTGATCCAGCGGTGCCCCACCGGGTGGGCCTCGGCCACCAGGCGCGCCAGGCCGGCCTGGATGGCCTCCTTGTCGAAGGGCTCGTCGGTGTGAAAGTCCAGCCGCGCATAGGTCTCGGTGATGGAGCAGCCATCGACCGGAAAGGGCAGCAGCGCGCACAGCAGATGCGTGGCCGTGTGAAAGCGTCGGTGGGCCTGACGGCGGGCGGCGTCAACCTCGATCTGCACGGCCATGCCGACCGCTGGCGGCTCGCCGTCGACCAGGTGGACGATGGCGCCGGGCTGCTCCTTGCTTTTGCGCGTGTCTGTGATGCGCCAGCGCCGTTCACCCGACACGAGCCAGCCGGTGTCGCCCGCCTGGCCGCCTCCGAGCGGGTAGCAGACGGTACGGTCCAGCATCACACCGCCCTCCCCTTGCCCGGTCACCACCGCGGCGCAGTGCAGCAGCGTGGCGTCTTCGCGAAACAGCTCTTCTGTCATCACAGCCTCACCTGGCCGTGGATCAGCGGCGTCACGTCGCCGCCTATCCATGTCGCCTCGGCGTCGCGCGTCACGTGCACGCGGCCGGCGCGGCCCAGCGCCGCGCCTTGGGCGGCGACGTAGCTGTCGCCCGCCAGGCCGGCACCCTGCAGCCACAGCGCCAGGCCGGCGTTGAGGCTGCCGGTGACGGGGTCTTCCGGCACGCCGATGTCGGGCACGAAGGCGCGCACCTCGAACTGGCATTCGCTGCCGTTGGGGTAGGCGCCGACGACACCGACCTTGAGCTTGCCCATCACCGCGAAGTCGGGCTGCAACGCGAGCACGCTGGCCGCGTCAGCCAGCCGGGCGGCCAGCCAACCGGGGCCGTTGTCGCACCAGACCAGATCTAGCACCGCCTCGGGCGCGACGCGCAGCGACGCGATGGCCTGCGCGCGCGTAGCGGCATCGACCGGCCCGCTGCGCTTGAGCGGTGGCGCGGCAAAGGCCAGGCGGGCGCCGTCACGCTTCACGCGCACCAGGCCGATGGCGCATTGCTGCACGACCTCGCCGGGCTTCTTGACGTCGCCGCCGCTGGCCAGGAAGGCATGCGCGCTGCCCAGCGTCGGGTGGCCGGCAAAGGGCAGCTCGCCGCCGGGCGTGAAGATGCGCACGCGGTAGTCGGCGCCGGGGTCGGTGGGCGGCAGCAGGAAGGTCGTCTCGGACAGATTGGTCCAGCGCGCAAAAGCCGCCATCTCGTCGTCGGACAGGCCGCCAGCGTCGATGACGACAGCCAGCGGGTTGCCCTTGAGCGGCGTGGCGGTGAAGACGTCGACCTGGGCGAAGCGGCGAAGTTCAGTCATGACTTGAGGTAGATGCCGGGTTTGACGATTTCCATGCCGCGCTGCGGCGTCGCCAGCGGCCCGAAGCCGTGGCCGGTGTAGAGCGCTTGGGCATCGCGGGTGAAGAGCATGAAGCGGCGCAGGCCTTGCAGATCGGGGTGGGCCAGCAGCGTCTCGATCATCCACGTCGCCAGGCCGCGGCCGCGGTGGGCGTCCAGCACGTAGACGTCGCAGAGGTAGGCGAAGGTGGCCCGGTCGGTGACGACGCGGGCGAACCCGACCTGGCCTTGGCCCTCGGCATGCAACGCGATGCACAGCGAGTTCTCGATCGAACGCACGACCAACGCGAGCGGGATGCCCTCGCACCAGTAGGCGCTGCGCAGGAAGGCATGAGTCGCGCCGGCGTCGATGTCCTGCGGCGCAAAGCTCAGCCGGTAGCCGTCACGCTGCATCAGGGCGCGTGCTCCGTGGCCGGCTCCAGCGCCTCGTGCAGCAGGCGGCCGAGCTTCTCGACGCCCTCAGCGATGAGATCGGGCGTGAGAGTGACGAAGGACAGGCGCAGCGTGCGCGGGTCGGGCTGGTGGGCGTAGAAGGCCGCGCCGGGCACAAAGGCGATGCCAGCGTCCACCGCGCGCGGCAACAGGGCCATCGCGTCCAGGCCGGCAGGCAGACGGATCCAGAAGAACATGCCGCCCTGCGGGTTCTGCCATTCGCAGCCCTGCGGCATGTGCTCGCGCAGCGCCACGGCCATGGCGTCGCGGTTGGCCTTGTAGCGCGCACGGATGGTGGGCACATGGCCATCCAGAAAGCCGTTGCGGATGACCTCGTGGACGACGCGCTGGTTGAAGCCCGGCGTGTGCAGATCGGCGGCCTGCTTGGCCTGCAGCAGCTTGGGGTAAAGCTCGGGCGGGGCGATGAGATAACCCAGCCGGAAGCCGGGCGTCAGCACCTTGGAGAAGGAGCCCAGGTAGAGCGAGCCTTCGGGCCACAGGCTGGACAGCGACGGCGGCGGCGGCTCGTCGAACCACAGGTCGCCGTAGGGGTTGTCCTCGACGATGGGCACACCAGCGCGGCGCGAGGCCTCGACGACATCGATGCGGCGCTGCGCGCCCATGACGCGGCCCGTCGGGTTCTGGTAGTTGGGCAGCAGATAGCTGAAGCGCGTGCCCGGCGCGTCGTGCGGCAGCGCGGCAATCGCTTCGGGGCGCGGGCCCTCCAGATCGCTGGCCAGGCTGGCGAACAGCGGCTCGAAGGGTGTGAAAGCCTGCAGAGCGCCGAGATAGGTGGGCGTCTCCACGGCCACCGGCGCACCAGCGTCGCAGAGGATCTTGCCAACCAGGTCCAGCCCCTGCTGCGAACCGCTGGTGATCAGCACCTGGTCGGGTGAGACCTTCATCCCCAACGACGCCACGCGCGCGGCCACCCACTCGCGCAGCGGTGCGTAGCCCTCGCTGGCCGCGTACTGCAGCGCCTCGCGCGGCGTGTCGGTCAGCACGCGGTCGCAGGCGGCCTTGATCTCGTCGACGGGAAAGGTGTCCGCACTGGGCAGGCCGCCGGCCATGGACAGCACGCCCGGTTTCTCGGTGACCTTGAGGATCTCGCGAATGATGGACGGGTTCATCCGCGCGGCGCGCCGCGCCTGGGTCCAGACAGTACTCATGACGGTTGTCTCACGTTTCTTGAAGCGGTCAGCCTAGCATCCACTCGACGGCGACGCGGGCCTGCAACTCGGTGGAATCGAACAGTGGCAGCGCGGCAGGCGAGCCGGTCGGCAACAGCAGACCCAGTTCCGTGCAGCCGAGGATGGCGGCCTGGGCACCGCGGTCGGCCAGTGCGGCGACCTGGCCGCGCAGCGCCTCCCGCGACGCCGGCTCGAAGCGGCCACGGCACAGCTCCTCGAAGATCAGGCGATGCACCTCGGCGCGACCCGCCTCATCAGGAACGATGGCCTCGATGCCGAAGCGCTCGCACAGCCGATCGCGGTAGAAGCCCTGCTCCATCGTGAAACGCGTGGCCAGCAGGCCGGCGCGCCGCACACCGGCCGCGCGCAAGGCCTCGCCCGTCGCGTCAACGATGTGCAGCACCGGCAGGCCGGCAGACCGCTCGACCTCGGCGGCCACGAGATGCATGGTGTTGGTCGCGATCACCAGGGCCTCGGCGCCCGCGCGGCGCAGACCCGCGCCGGCTGTGCCGAGTACGGCCGCCGCCTCTTCCCACTGGCCGGCCGTCTGCAGCGCGGCGATGGACGCGAAATCCATGCTGTGCAGCAACAGTTGGGCGCTGTGCAGGCCACCCAGGCGCGCGGCCACGCCGCGGTTGATCAGCGCGTACAGCGACTGGGTCGATTCCCAGCTCATGCCGCCAAGGATGCCAAGCGTCTTCATGTGGGTATCAACCTGTTCATGTACCAACCGATGGCCGGCTTCGCCGCCGCACGCCCTTGCGTTGCAGGCTGCAGCAGCTGGAAGCGGGCCTCGGGCCAGGCCTCGACGACGGCCTCCTGCCCGGCCAGCAGCGTCAGCCCCTCACCGGCGCGCAGCCAATGGTCTTCCGTCGCGCTCGACACCGTCAGCCACAGCCGGCCGCCGGTGACGACGAGCCGGCGCGGCGCACGCGCGGCGGCCAGCGTCAGCGCCTGGCCGGCCTTCAGTTGGGTAGTGAATCCGTCTTTCATATCGCCTCCCGGGTATGTATCGGTTGCCGTTTGCCCAGCCACACGACCGCCAGCACGGCGGCGGCGAAGACCAGCGTCATCGCGTCCAGCCTCTCGCCCAGCAAGGGCACCGCGAGCAGCATGGACAGAAAGGGTTGCAGCACCTGCACCTGGCTGACGCGCAGCGTGCCGCCCAGCGCCAGGCCGCGATACCAGGCGAAAAAGCCGATCCACATCGAGAACAGCGACACGTAGGCAAAGCCGGCCCAGGCCGAGGGTGCGACCGGTGCGGTGGGCCGCGTCATGATGGCCAGCGGCACGGTGACGGGCAGGCTCAACACCAGCACCCAGCAGATCACCTGCTCGGCGGTCATACCTTTCGACAGGCGCGCCCCGCTGACATAACCCGCCGAGGCGCAGACCACCGCGCCCAGCAGCAGGCCGTCCGCCATCTCCAGCCCACCCGCGCCGCGCCAGGCAGCGAAGCCGACCACCAGGCCCAGCCCGGCAACAGCACAAGCCCAGAAGCCCAGGCTGGGCCGCTGACGCAGCACCAGCGCCGCGATGACGGCCGTGGCCAGCGGAAGCACGCCGGAGATGACGGCGGCATGCACCGCATCCACGTACCGCACGGCCAGGCCCGACAGCAGCGGCCAGCCGAACACGACGCCGGCCGCCGTGTAGGCCAGCAGCCGCCATTCGCCGCCGCGCGGCCGGCGCGCGCCGGTGACGGCCAGATAGATCAGCGACAGCAGCCCCGCCACGGCGGCGCGACCGAAAGCGACAAAGGCAGGGTCCAGCTGCGGCGCCTCGACGCTGCCGCCGGCCAGCCGCGTCATCGGCAGACTGAGCGCGAACATGACGACGCCAGCCAGGCCCAGCAGCAGCCCGCGTGTGGCGTCGCGCGACGCGGTGGTGGAGACGGATGACCCTTGCATGGGCTCAGTCTAGGGACAGATACCGATACAGACCCAGTACAGTCGACCCAGCCACACTTTGAATCTGTACTGTCATGCCCAC
>Ga0187843_10000914_pt1 | contig 19364 bp, 17 predicted proteins | sample SpaLakP09_SKY_43_FD_134516 | JGI IMG/M metagenome (GOLD analysis project Ga0187843, IMG submission 134516) | Oligotrophic lake water microbial communities from Sparkling Lake, Wisconsin, USA - SP09_SKY_43 | ecosystem: Environmental > Aquatic > Freshwater > Lake | place: USA: Sparkling Lake...
GGATTTAGACGACCAAGTTGCGCAAAAAGTGTTGAATATCGAAGGTTTACCTCGTTATCGCACCGACGATTTCATTCTTGAAGGCGGCGCTATCCATACTGATGGCGAAGGCACTTTGCTGACGACTGCCGAGTGTTTACTCAATCCAAATCGCAATTCAACGCTGACAAAAACGCAAATTGAACAAAAATTGGCGGATTATTTAGCTATTGATAAAGTAATTTGGTTAGAGGAAGGCATTTTCAACGACGAAACTGACGGTCATGTCGATAACATGTGCTGTTTTGTCCGTCCAGGTGAAGTGCTATTGGCATGGACTGACGATGAAAACGATCCGCAATATGCGCGCTCACGTGCTGCATTGACAGTGCTCGAACAAAGCACTGACGCCAAAGGCCGGTCTTTTATCATCCATAAACTGCCTGTGCCTGGCCCTTTGCTAGCGAAAGCTGAAGAATATGCCAGTGTGGATTTAACCGGCGCAGCAGTGCCACGCGAAGCAGAAGCGCGTTTGGCTGGCTCTTACATTAATTTCTATTTATGTAATGGCGGCCTCATCCTGCCAACCTTTGATGATCCAATGGATCAAGTGGCGATTGCGAAACTATCTGAATTGTTCCCCGACCATCAAGTTGTCACAGTCGCTGGCCGTGAAATCTTATTGGGCGGTGGCAATATTCACTGCATAACCCAGCAACAACCGCGTTGATTGTTCAGACCCAGCCATAGCGCTGGGTCTTTTTTATATAATGCATTCTATTTTCTGGACCTGCCTCGCCCTCATATTTAATGCCATCGTTGAAATTTCCTTTTGTTACAATGGTTTCCTACAAAAGTAGGCACAGCGAAACTGTATAAAAACCATTCGAAAGCGATAAAAACCTCTAAGACTGCCATTTTTACAACTTAGCACAATTAAGATCTATATTTTTTCACATATAAAAGAATTAAAAAGCAGATGCTTTTTATTGTAATTTTTTGGTAACATCCAGTTCACTCGAAACGCAAGTCATTTAACTCCAGGGTAAGTACATGTTAAAAATAAAACGTACAATGTTATCTGCTTCTGTGCTTGTTGCATTAGCAGGTTGTGGTGGTGATGTTGATAATTTGGCACCTAACAGCCAAGCGGTAACTATTGTTGGCGCAAAAACGTGGCTAAATTCCACAGGTAAATTTGCTGTTTCTGACGTTGAAGGCAACCCATTAACAATTACAGCAATTAGTCAAAATGGTAAAAATATCACGCCAGTTGCGGGCGTATACAAATTAACCACAGGCGATTTGACGATTAATGGCTTGAATTTTGTCTATACACCAATTGATGCAGCTGCAGCTGAACTCACCTACACAGTTTCTGATGGTGAATTAACTAGCTCAAGCAAAGTGACGATTGCCGCGGCAAAAACGGACCCATTAGCACATCAACAATGGCATCTTCGTAACACTGGTCAAACCGCCTACGCGATGAGCTCAACGCTGGTGAAAGCAATTTCTGAGTTGTACCAATTGTTCTATGGCATCCCACAAGAAAAAGCCGATCAAATGGCCGCAGCGCGTTTAGATCCATCGGTATTAAAGCCAGGCGAAGATATGAACGTCGCTAGCGCTTTTGCCCAAGGTGTAACGGGTGCAAATACTATCGCTGTCGTTGTCGACTCAGGCATGGAAATTCGCCATGAAGACTTAGTAGAAAACGTACTGCCAAATCGTTCATTGAATTTTGTTCAGGGTGTACTTGATCCAACAGATCCAACAAATACCGCAGCTGAAGGCGATCATGGCACTAGCGTAGCTGGTTTGATTGCGGCGAAAGGCTGGAACGGTATTGGTGGTCGTGGCGTAGCGCCAGACGCACAATTGATCGGTTTTAACTACTTAGAAGCGCAAACCAATGTTGCTGAATTATTAATCCACGGCCATCCAGGTAGCGGTATTAGCACGCAAGAGCCTATTGCTGTATTTAACCGCAGCTATGGTATGACAATTCCTGCCGCGTTAGCATACAGCGCCACTGACGAAGAAACTCAAGCCTATAGCGCGAACGTTCTGCGTAACGGGAAAGGCGCAGTAAATGTGAAAGCCGCAGGTAACTCTTATCAAGATGGTCGCGCACAATATGATGGCACCTTATGTACCGACAACGGTGCTAACGACCTTGGTTTAACCTGTTACAACGGGAACTTCGAGCCATCACAAGCAACACCATATTACGTGGTGGTTGGTGCGGTGAATTCAGATGGTGGCCACACTAGTTATTCAACAGCAGGCGCTAACTTGTTAGTATCAGCACCTGCAGGTGAATACGGCACATTCGCACCTGCGATGGTAACGACTGACCAAATGACTTGTTTACGCGGTTACAGTAGCTTTGCTGAAAAAGACTATTTCGAAGAAAACTACTTCCCTGGTTTTTATGAAAAAGCATACCCATTTAACAACCCTGGTCACCCAGATAACGTCAGCTGTAACTACACTTCGACGTTCAACGGCACTTCTTCTGCTGCACCCAACACTTCTGGTGTCGTTGCACTGATCCTGTCGGCAAACCCTGCGCTGACCTATCGTGACGTTCGTGATATCTTAGTAAAATCAAGCACTAAAGTTTCTGTAAACGACGCCAAAGTGAGCTTAGATGTTGCTGATGGCAAATTCGTTGCTCACGACGCTTGGGTTAAAAACGCTGCGGGTTATGAGTTTAACAACAACTTCGGTTATGGTCGGGTGAACGCCGGTAAAGCGGTGCAGTTAGCCAAATCACACACACCGTTAAGTTCAGAAAAAGTAACTGCATGGAACGGCGTTGGTGCCTATGCTGCAAAACCTGCAGCGTTAGCACAACAAATTCCTGACAATAGCAAAACGGGTACCACTATCACTCTGACTGTGGCCGAAGATGTTAAAGTCGAAGCGGCACAATTCAAACTGTCAGTTGCCAACACTGGGTTTAACTTTGGTGAAAATACTGCCGATGGTTACGTCCAAAGCACTGCCGGTATGGACTTAGCTATCGAAGTGATTTCACCAGCGGGCACTCGTAGTGTGTTGTTATCTTCAAAACAAGCGTTACTTTACCCTGCGCTTGATGAAAACTTCAACGAAAGCCCTGGCTTTATCCTCAAAGATAACGTGTTCTTGAGCAACGCCTTCTATGGTGAATCTGCAAAAGGCACTTGGACTATTCGTTTCCTCGATGTGAATGGCGCGGAAGTCGATAGCAAAGGCGGTATCTTAGGCGTTGATAAATATGTCAACAACTCCACACCATCTTTGGTGAGCGGTGCCGCAATCCGTGTATTTGGTCGTTAATTTGAGGTTTTAAAATCATGACAATTAAATTTTCTGTTCTTGCTTTAGTGGTCGCGACAACTGCGATGTCGAGTCATGCTCAAGTTAACGATAAAACGTTACAGCCAGCCACACAATCGACGCATGCACCGGTGCGTGGTGGTGTTTACCAAGTCATGCCTAACTTAGAAGCTGTCGCTGCTGACAATGCAGCAACCAGCAACGTGGTGGCTGAACTTGGCACGCAATCAATTATCGAAAAAGCCACCGTAGCCGCCGTAAATGCCACGGATAAAGTGCAAGCCGGAACCGTGGTGAAAAACCGCTTCACTGGTGAGTATGGTGTATACACAGGCAATCTCTTAGTGCTCGTCAAGCCAGGTGTGAACTTCAGCACTGTCCAACAACAATTTGGTTTAACCTTAGTGAAAAACACTGGGGCAACTAAGTTAGTCGTGGTGAAAAGCGCCAATAACCAAGATTTGAATCTATTGACTAAACAGTTAAAAGATTCAGGGTTGGTTGAAAGCGTACGTATTGATATTTTAGAGCGTCGTAACGTCGCTTATTAATCATTGCTATTGATAAAAAAACGGCGCTACAGCGCCGTTTTTTTATTGGTCTATTCTATTAGTTTGACCGTCTTCCACTTTTAGCTACTTCGAAGCTTGCTGTGCCGCAATATATCCATCAACCACACGCTCAAGTAACTCAATTGGCATCGAACCATTTTGCAAAATGATTTGATGGAACTCAGTTAATTTGAATTTATCACCCAGTGCTGATTGTGCCTCAGTCCGCAATTCCAGCAGCTTCAGCATCCCAATTTTATAAGCACAGGCTTGACCTGGCATTACGATATAACGCTCGATTTCAGCTTCAATATCACTTTTCGCCATGCCGGCGTTATCGCCCATGTAGGCAATTGCCTGTTCACGAGTCCAGCGCTTGTGGTGGATGCCGGTGTCAACGACGAGTCGGATCGCGCGGAATAACTCGCCTTGGAGCCTGCCTAAATCGCCATAAGGATCGTTATGGTAAAAACCAAGTTCAGCCATCAACTGCTCAGTGTAAAGTGCCCAACCTTCGGCAAATACGGTAAATGGCAGCAATTTACGAAAAGTTGGTAAGCCAGTGAGTTCTTGTTGCAAGGCAATTTGGAAGTGGTGGCCTGGCGTACCTTCGTGGACCGCCAACGTTTTCATGCCAAATTTTGGTGTGGCACGAACATCATATAAATTGGCAAAGAAAATCCCCGGCCGCGAGCCATCCAGTGCAGGCATATTGTAATAAGCTCCTGGCGCTGTTTTTTCACTAAACTCTGGGACACGCTGCACATCCAATTCAGCTTTTGGCCGTTTAGAAAATGCGGGCTCTAGACGACTATCAATGTCTTTCAAGATTAACTTATAGTCGGCAAGGATCTGCGCGCGTCCTTCATCACTATCGGCATATTGCATTTGCGGCAGTTCAGCGAGGGCCGCCATTTTTTGCGCGACAGTTTCGCCGGTTGGCGGCGTTGGTAAGCTCTGCAAGATATTGAGCATTTCTGCTTGAATACGCGCAACCTCCGCTAAACCCAACTGATGAATTTGCTCAGGCGCAAGGCTAGTGGTGGTATGTTGTTTAAGCATATAAGCATAATAAGCATCGCCATTAGGCAGTTTCCAAATGCCATCATCAGTGGTGGCGACTTGGCGTTGCTGGCTTAAAAAATCAACCAATTGCTGATAACCCGGAATAACTGATTGCGTGATTGCGAGCTTAGCGTCGGCTAACAAACGATCTTTATCTGCAGGTTCAAGCGCTGGCAATGCACTGAGCTTATCCTGGAAATTCACATACAGCAGTTGTTTCTCTGGGGCGTCCCCGACAAAACCACGCAATTGCACCAACACTTTATCAAGAACAAACCGTGGTGGGATCACACCTTTTTGCTGGCGTAGTTTTAAATCCTCGACAACTTCGGTTAACACGCGCTGGAATTGGTTTAACCGCGCTATGTAATGCTCTGCATCGGTAGTATCGTTGATTTGGTGTACCGACAACATAAATTTGGGTAACTCAGCTTGCACACCAAACAGCTGATTCACAGGGTATTCGTGGTAACGCCATTGCTCGCCATCGGCCTGATGCGCTAAAAACCATTCCAGCATATCGTAATTCAGCTTATCGGCATCACTCATGTCCTCACGTGAATAACTGCGCAAGGTCGCTAAATCAGTTTTTAACTTAGCAATTTGCTGATCACTCGCTTGCGCCGAGCGATCATTGAGCTTGGCATTATGACCTCGCAGGCCAACAGACTCCAAAAGGCGCAAACTACTCAGTAATTCTGGACTTTCCAAGCCATATTCTAAAAACACTCGCTCATAAAACACTCTAATTGAAACTGGTTTAAACCAAATCGCATTCACGGCCAAGCCGGTGATTGCTAAAATTAACAACAAAAACAGTCGTCCAATCCACTTCCACATACCCTACTCCCCTCTTTTTATTTTTATAAAACAACGCGTTACTCTGAACTCATCGTACCATATCACCAAAAAACAAATTGCTCAAAAAAAACACACAAATTTGAATCTAAACTGGTGCTTTTGTCTCAAGGAAATATCTATTAAACTGTCGGCCCTTCTAGGGTTGTCGACCTTAGGTTGTCCTGTGTTGTTTTGGTAGGAGTCGCACCATGGCAAAAGCCTGTGCCTGTCATATTCTGGTCAAATCCCTGCAGGAAGCAGAACAGTTAAAGCAACAGTTACTCAAAGGAGCTAACTTCGCGCAACTGGCAAAAAAACATTCGTTATGCCCATCTGGAAAAAAAGGCGGCGATTTAGGTGAGTTCCGGCCTGGCCAAATGGTTAAAGCCTTTGATGAGGTAGTTTTCAAAAAACCGGTACTGGAAATTCATGGTCCTGTGAAAACGCAATTTGGTTTCCATTTAATAAAAACCTTATACCGCGCCTAATCAGCGCGGCTAACGCAAGGACCGATATGTCGTTTATTGCTTGTCAGTTTGACACCGAGGCTGCAGAAATCTTAACGATCTTCAATCACGCTATCCTCAATACCACAGCGTTATATGAGTATCAACCGCGCACAATGGCGACCATGCAACAGTGGTTTCATAACAAAACTGCCGGCAACTTCCCAGTCATCGGCTTGCGCAATAGTCATGGCGAATTAGTCGCCTTTGGCAGTTATGGTACTTTCCGCGCTTTTCCGGCCTTTAAGTATTCGGTTGAACACTCGGTATATGTTCACCCAGATCATCATGGCAAAGGCTACGGCAGCCAAATTTTATCCGCACTTATCGAAGCCGCCACAGATCAGCAATATCATCTGTTGATCGGAGGGATCGACGCTGACAATACTGGCAGTATCGCGCTGCATGAAAAATTTGGTTTTGTCCACAGTGGCACTATTCGCCAAGCCGGCTTTAAATTTGGGCGCTGGCTGGATTTAGCGTTTTATCAACTGACGCTAAATACGCCTAACACACCTGTGGATGGCTAATAAAAACTGTTGACCCTTTAGCAAAGCGCGCAGTTACTGCGCGCGCTTTTTACCCAAAGCAACAGACCGCAGTTTGGCTTTCTCAATCGATAACTTGCGATTATTTGACAGTTTCTTCTTCACTTCTGCCGCTTCTTGTTCTTCGGCTGATTTATGGGTGCCTTTGCTGGAATGATTAAAACGCGGATCGTGCTCATAGCCAGGCAGCACTTGCTGAGTAATGACTTGTTTTATCAACAATTCGATTTCCTTCAGCATCCACAAGTCATCTGGGGTTACCAAAGTGACGGCAAGACCAAATTTGCCAGCACGCCCGGTGCGACCAATCCGATGTACATAATCCTCGGCTTGGTGCGGCAAATCGTAGTTCACGACTATCGGCAAATCTTCGATATCTAAACCGCGCGCCGCCACATCGGTTGCCACCAGCACCCGCAGCTTGCCAGTTTTAAATTCTTGTAAAACCTTCGTGCGATGACCTTGGCTTTTATCACCATGGATAGCTTGCGCCTCAATACCATCCTGTTCCAGTTGTTTACTGAGGCGGTCTGCTCCGAATTTAGTACGGCTAAAAATCAACACTTGCTGCCAATTTCGTTTGCCAATAACCTCAGAAATCAGTTCGCGTTTGCGCTGCGAATCCACCCGAAACGCCAATTGCTCCACTTGCCCCGAAGCTGAATTGGCTTTAGCCACTTCAACTAAGACCGGCTGATTGAGTAAAGTATCTGCTAATGCTTTAATTTCATTAGAAAATGTTGCAGAGAAAAACAAGGTTTGCCGTTTTTCCGGTAGTTTCGCCATGATGCGTTTAATGTCGTGAATAAACCCCATATCGAGCATCCGATCTGCTTCATCCAGCACTAACACTTCAAGCTGATAGAGACTGATGCTTTGTTGGTGAAGATGGTCCAATAATCGACCTGGGGTTGCAATTAGGATGTCTAAACCAAGCGCTGCTTGCTCAAGTTGTGGATTGACCGACACTCCGCCATAAAAAACGGCTGTGCGCAGCGGCAGGTGTCGAGCATAAGCGGCAACATTATCAGCGACTTGGATTGCGAGTTCACGGGTTGGCGTTAAAATAAGGCAACGCACTTGCTTTGGCTGTAGTGGTTTTTGCTGCGCATGCAACATATGCAAAATTGGTAAAGTGAATGCGGCGGTTTTGCCGGTTCCGGTCTGCGCTCCACCCAGTACATCTTTGCCCTCTAAGATCACCGGGATGGTCTTTTGCTGAATAGGCGTTGGGGTTTGGTAGCCCTGTTCAGCAACAGCCGTTAGAATAGCAGGCGCAAGCGCCAGATCGGAAAATAACATAACACCTCAACACGGTGGCCAGTAAACGGCCGAAATCGAAATACGCACTGGAAACGGCATTGACACAGCAAAGCATCACCCCGCCACCGGCAGAAAATTTGCCCGAGAGTATAGCAGAAGCAAGCTGTAAGGCACAGCAGCCATGGTTTCTCTACTTGGTGAGAATGCAAAGCGGCGCCCTTTATGCGGGTATTAGTACCGATCCTGACCGTCGATTACGTCAGCATCAAGGGATTATTGCCGGTGGCGCTAAAGCGCTGCGGGGCAAAGGGCCACTTAGTTTGGTCTGGCGCTTTGCAACCGCCAATAAAAGCCTCGCGAGTCGATTGGAATACCAGCTAAAACAGCTATCAAAAGCAAAAAAAGAAGCGCTGATCAGAGGCGAATGGTCGCTAAAGTCAGACTAACCCAAACAGCAGGTGACAAGCTTCGTCAGCACGCTAATTGCGCCAGTTCAACTCGCTAAGCCGGAAGTCGCATAGGCAAATGGTGGAAAATCCCTTAAGCTAAAGTTTTTCTGCTGCATCCGAGGGTCAATTGGAAAGTTTTTTCCTGATATTACTGTATCTTGCCATAGGCGCAGGCTGTAAACGCATCAAACGTTTTGGCCCAGAAACCCCGGTAGTGCTCAATACTTTTGTGTTGTACATTGCGTTGCCCGCGTTGATTTTACAGAAGATCCCATCGCTGCAGTTTTCCGCAGATCTGCTCATTCCGGCGTTAGTACCTTGGTTATTGCTAATAATTGTGGTGCTGCTGATTTTGGCCATCAGTCGCTATCTCCAGTGGTCAAAAGAAGTGACAGTGGCGCTGTTGATTGTATTGCCACTGGGTAATACCTCTTTTTTAGGTTTTCCAATGATTAGTGCTTTTTTTGGCGATAGTTATCTGCCGTATGCACTAATTTATGACCAAGTGGGCTCTTTTGTTGCTTTGGCTACCTATTCAACTATGTTGGCTGCAGTGTATAGCCCAAATAATCATACGACTCAAACCGGTTGGTCAGTGCAAGCTATGCTGCTGAAAATTATTACCTTTCCGCCATTTATCGCGCTAGTGATTGCGCTATTCATGCGGGGCTTGCCATATCCGTCATTGCTGCAAAACCTGATTAACCAACTCGCTTCTACTTTGGTACCGCTGATAATGATTGCCGTCGGTTATTCCTTTCAATGGAGTGTTTCAGGTGAACGCTTCTCCCCGATCGCCGTTGGCTTAACCATTAAATTAATGCTGATGCCGTTTTTGGTGTGGGCAGGCTGTTATGCCGTTGGGCTGTCAGGAAAAGCGGTTGATGTCACCATTTTTGAAGCCGCAATGCCGCCAATGATTTCTGCTGGCGCCATTGCAATTACCGCTGGGCTGGCGCCACGGATGGTGACAGCCTTAGTTGGCTTTGGACTGATGGCCAGTTTTATCACCTTGCCATTTTGGTATTGGGTGCTGAGATAACTGCAACTAAACATTGGGCTATCCCAAGCATTAAATGGAAATAAAAATGGCCGCAATTGCGGCCATTTTTTCATAAGACGTTTTAAGCACTCGTCTGTAGCGATTAGCTCGACTCTTTGGCCATCTGCAGCAACTTAGGCAGAAACTCTTTATCCATTTTCGCCAAAGCAATTTGCTCATCTAGCACATCATGTAAGATTTGATCTGTAGTCAGCGGGTTGGCTAGCACCACGCGAAATACCGCCGTTTCTTGGCGTAAATAACGCTCAGGCGTTAATCGCGTCCTTGAGACGAATGAAATCCCCTCTTCCCGCTGACGCTTTTGAATAAATTTAGTGAGACCACTAAGTAAATCATTCATTTTCTTCAGCTTCTCGACATCACCGCAGTCTTTGGCCTTAGTCATCGCATGTTGTACGGTCGCAGGGGCAAAACGGTAAGTCAGTAAGCACAACTCTGGGGCGGTAATAAGCTCAAAATCTGGATGTAAATCCACCAAACCGGCAAAATAGCGCGCCTTCTCCAAAGAGCGATTAATCAGAATTTCATAGCCCTTTCGGCCAATTACCTGCAAGCAGGCATGCACCAACATCGCCATACCAGGGCGTGAACCTTCGAGGGTTTGACTACCCAAATCCTTGGAGCCTTTACGCAAAATATATTCGGCGTGATGTTCAATCGCATGCGCGCTCGACGGATGCTTAAACACCACCATGCCTGCGCCCATTGGCACATACATTTGTTTGTGGGCATCAATAGTCACCGAATCCGCCAGCTCAATGCCTTTGAGCAGATAACGATATTTTTCCGAAAGTAAGGTTGCCCCGCCCCACGCCGCATCCACATGGAAATGGCATTGGAGCTCAGCAGCGAGCACAGCTAACTCGGTTAACGGGTCAACATTGCCGGTTTCAGTGGTGCCCGCTACGCCAACAATTGCCATCACGCGGATGGAACGACTCGCTAAATCGGCCGCAACTTCACGCATGTGGTCGATGTCGACTTTATTGTGGTCATTGGTTTTTACTGGGATCAGCATCTCTCGACCAATGCCCAGCAAATCGGCGGCTTTTTTCAGTGAATAGTGGCCACGCTCTGACACCAAAATCGCTAAATCTTGATAGCCATAATGGCGCATTGCCCGGAAGAGGCCTTCCTTCGCAACCCCTTTAAATTCGCCGTCAGCGCGCAATAAACGGTTACGGGCGATCCAAAGTGCTGTCATATTGGCAACTGTGCCGCCAGAGCAAAAAGCGCCTAAGGAATGGTTAGCACTGTGCAGCCATTTTTTGTAAAAGCCTTCGTTATCGCCATAAACCAAATGGTGCATCATGCCGAGCACTTGGCGCTCTAACGGAGTAAAGGCTTTAGACGTTTCAATTTTCACCAGATTTTGGTTCAGTCCTACCATCATTTTTGACAGCGGCAGCACAAAATAAGGCAAGGCCGAAGTCATATGACCGATAAAACTCGGCGCAGCAGTATGCACCGAATGCGCCACCAATTTTTGCATGATGGTTTCGGCATAGTCTGAGACAAAGCTAGGCTCAGCCGGAATTTGATAAGATTGAAAATCTCGCTCAATCTGCCAAAGCGGTTTTTCGACCGCAACAATGCTTTCCCGCAAAAAACCAGCAAGGTTTTGCGAGATATTGTGTTCAATTATGCTCAGCGTCGAATCAGGCGCTTCTGGCACAGTAAAAATTCGCCATAACGCATCTTCAGATGCTGTGGCCTGACGTTTTGGTTCAGTCATGCAAGTCTCACCGGGTTATCGCAAGCACGGCCCTACAGTTAGCTGCAGTGGAATTCGTGAATGAAAACAGTAAGTCAAAAGGAGTTCAATGTACTAAATGACTCAGCAAATGTCTTTAAAAAATTCACCAAGCTTGTGCAACTGGTCAGATTTGCTGCCCAAGCCTGGTGCATTGAGGTATTAGATTAACTCCGCAGCCCCGTGCCTTTGCTAATTAAGCGCATGGCGACCGCGAATAATACCGCGATAAAACCTAACATTACCGCATAAGCAACCACCATATTGACATCAGAATGGCCTAAAAATCCGTAGCGGAACGCATTCACCATGTAAACAATCGGGTTGAGGTTCGACAAGGTTTGCCAAAATGGTGGCAATAAGCTCAGTGAGTAAAACACTCCGCCAAGATAAGTGAGCGGCGTTAAGATAAAAGTCGGTACCACGCTGATGTCGTCAAAAGTTTTGGCATACACGGCATTAATTAATCCACCTAACGAAAACAAGGTAGCCGTTAACATTACCGTTGAAATGATCACGAACAAATGATGAATTTGGATATCGACAAAAAATAAGCTCAATAAGGTGACAATCAGCCCTACTAGCATACCTCGGGCAACGCCGCCGCCAACAAAACCTAACACAATGATATAGTTAGGCACTGGCGCGACCAATAACTCTTCGACATTACGTTGAAACTTGGCACTAAAAAAACTGGACGCCACATTCGCGTAAGAGTTGGTAATGACTGACATCATAATCAGGCCAGGCACAATAAACTCCATGTAGCTAAAACCTTGCATTCGACCAATTTGTGAACCGATCAAATTGCCAAAAATAATGAAATATAGGGTCATCGTAATGGCCGGCGGCACTAAAGTTTGCACCCAAATCCGCATAAACCTGTTGGTTTCTTTGTTCAGAATGCTCGACAAGGCAATCAAATAATTTTTATTCATGGTTGACGCCCCTGTTCCACCAGACTTACAAACAACTCTTCCAGACGATTGGCTTTATTTCGCATCGATAGCACCTGAATTTGCCGTTGATTGAGTTCGGTAAATACGGCATTGATGCCTTGGTTTTTTTCGACATCAACTTCAACAGTCACGCCATCTAGCTGGCGACAAACAAAACCCACAAGACTGAAATTGGTTTGTGGGGCCGCCAAATCAAGCACAAAAGTCTCTTTGGTTAATTTGCTGAGTAGCGACTTCATACTGGTATTTTCGATGATAAGGCCTTTATCAATGATGGCAATATTTCGACACAACGATTCAGCTTCTTCTAAATAATGTGTGGTCAAAATAATAGTCACGCCTTGTTGATTGATTTCCTTAAGAAACTCCCACATTGAGCGGCGCAGTTCAATATCAACACCCGCCGTCGGTTCATCAAGGATCAACAACTTAGGTTCATGCATTAAGGCGCGAGCAATCATAAGCCGCCGTTTCATGCCCCCTGATAATTCACGTGAACGGGCATGGCGTTTTTCCCATAAACCAAGTTGGCTCAAGTACTTTTCGGCGCGAGTTAACGCGATGGATTTTGGCACGCCATAATAACCAGCCTGATTGACCACGATTTGCAGTACAGTTTCGAACTGGTTGAAATTAAACTCTTGCGGCACTAACCCTAGCTGGCTTTTTGCTGCCTCTAACTGAGTATCCAAGTCGTAATCAAAGACCCGGACCTGACCTGAAGTTTTATTTACTAACGAACTGATAATGCCAATAGTCGTGCTTTTGCCAGCGCCGTTTGGGCCAAGCAAAGCAAAAAAGTCGCCCTGCTCAACCGTTAAATCAATACCGTTTAGCGCTTTAGTACCGCTTTTATAACTTTTATGCAGATTAGAAATAGTTAGCGCTTGGCTCAAGTTATTCTCCTGATGAAACGGGTGCAGGGGCGTAACCCCAGCGCGGCAACAATTTATTTGGCAAGCGCAAGTGATCTAACAGACGCGCTACCATAAAATCGATTAAATCGTTAATGCTGGTTGGTTGATGATAAAAACCAGGCGATGCTGGCATCACGGTCACCCCAACTTTGGCCAGCGTCAATAAGTTTTCTAGATGAATCGCACTTAACGGTGATTCCCTTGGCACAATAATCAGTTGTCCACGTTCTTTAATCACCACATCGGCGGCGCGTTCAATCAAGTTATCGCTCATACCATGGGCGATAGCGGCAACCGTGCCTGTGGAACATGGACAAATCACCATGGTCTTCGGTGCTGCGGAACCCGAAGCGACTGGCGAAAACCAATCATCTTTACCATAGACACTAATTAAATCGGGGCTACAGCCGAGCATTTCAACCAGTTGCGCCTGACATTGTTGCGGATGCCCAGCTAATTTCATTTGATGCTCAGTGGCAAACACCACACGGGCGGCACTTGAAATTAGCAAATGCACTTTAACTTGTTCAGCAACAAGCACTTGCAACAAGCGAAAACCATACATAGCACCGGAAGCACCAGTAAAAGCCAAGGTAATTTCCCGACGATTTAACACGCTCATGCAAACTCCTGCGCGGCTCTTTAAGCCAGCGCTACTAGCAATTTATTGTGGATCCCGCCAAAACCGCCGTTACTCATCACTAGAATCGAGTCGCCGGGTTGCGCTTGCTCTGCAACTAAAGCAACCAAGGCATCGATATCCTGCGACACTTGCGCTTGCGGGCCAATTTGCTCCGCGAGCACCTGTAATGACCAGCCGCTATTGGCAGGCTCGTATAAAAACACTTGGTCTGCCAACGCTAATGACGCTGGGAGTGCTGCTTTATGCACGCCCATGCGCATGGTGTTCGACCGCGGCTCTAATACGGCAAAAATCCGCTGTTGGCCCACTTTGGCGCGAAGTCCGGCCAGTGTGGTGGCAATCGCCGTCGGATGATGAGCAAAGTCGTCATAGACTGCCACTTGATTGACGGAACCCTTTAGCTCCATGCGGCGCTTAGGGGCAACAAACTTTTGCAGCGCGGCAATCCCCACATCCACTGGAACGCCAGCATGGCGAGCCGCGGCCAACGCCATCAAAGCGTTGTCGACGCTATGCTGCCCGCATAAATCCCAAGTCACCACACCAACAACCGCACCGTCGACCATGACTTCAAACGATGAACCATCAGCCACTAATAAACGCGCTTGCCACTGCCGACCAGTTTGCGCTTGCTCACTCCAGCAGCCCATGGCCAAGGTTTCGGTAATTGCTGGCACATCAGCGGGTGATAATACCAAGCCGTTGCCAGGCACCATCCGTAGTAAATGATGGAATTGCCGTTGAATAGCGGCTAAATCAGGGAATATATCGGCATGATCATATTCTAAGTTATTGATAACTAAGGTGCGTGGCCGATAATGCACAAATTTACTGCGTTTATCGAAAAAGGCAGTGTCATATTCATCCGCTTCAATCACAAAAAATGGCGATTCGCCAAGCCTTGCCGACACGTCGAAATTCTGCGGAATACCGCCGATTAAAAAACCAGGGTTTAAACCGGCATCTTCTAAAATCCATGCCAGCATTGAGGTCGTTGTGGTTTTACCATGAGTGCCAGCAACCGCTAACACCCAACGGCTTTGCAAAACATGCTCGGCAAGCCACTGTGGGCCTGATGTATAAGGAATATTGCGATTAAGCACATACTCAACCGCAGGATTACCGCGCGACATGGCGTTGCCAATAATCACTAAATCTGGCGCAGGTTCCAACTGTGCAGGATCGTAGCCTTGGGTTAAAGTGATCCCCAACTCCTCCAGCTGCGTGCTCATCGGTGGGTAGACGTTGGCGTCAGAGCCAGTCACCTGATGTCCCATTGCTTTGGCAATCGCGGCGATACCGCCCATAAAAGTGCCACAAATTCCAAGAATATGAAGATGCATCCGCTGTTCCTGTCGTCACGAAGAAAGTTACCTTTGGCATTGTAACAAAACCGACCTTGAACAAAAGCAAATTAAATCACACGGAAAAATGCAATTTACCATTTAATTCTTTAAACTGGCTGAGTTCGAGCGCGGGTCGAAAGTACCATTCAAAGCGCAAACACCCTACAAAAACTGCTAAAAGGAAATAACCATGCGCCGACTGGCTCCCGTATTACGGCAGGATGGAGTCGATACCGACCTCATTTCGTTAATCAAAACCATTTTAGCCGCGTGCAAAGAAATTTCATTTCGCGTTGGACAAGGCGAACTTGCAGGCGTGTTAGGTTCAACCTTGGATGAAAATATCCAAGGTGAAACCCAGAAAAAATTGGATGTTCTGGCCAACGAATTACTTAAAGATATGATTCTGGAAACCGGCATTGTCAAAGCTATCTCCTCTGAAGAGGAAGATTTACCAGTCGCAGGCAACCCTGCAGGTAAGTACTTAGTGACCTTTGACCCATTGGATGGTTCGTCAAACACTGACATCAATAGCTTAATTGGTACTATTTTCTCCATTCTGCCAGCAAAAGCAGACTTGGCGGCTGACGATGCCGCACAGTTTCTTCAATCAGGAACAGAGCAGCTTGCCGCAGGATATGTGCTTTATGGTCCATCGACGATGCTGGCGCTTACCACTGGCAAAGGGACACGCATGTATACGTTGGATAAAACGTACGGCGGTTTCTTGCTGACCCACGAAGAAGTTGCAATTCCAAGTGTTACTGCAGAGTTTGCTATTAATATGTCAAACCAAAGACACTGGGAAACTGCGATGCAGCAGTACGTACAGGATTTATTGCTAGGAAAAACTGGACCTCGCGGCAAGAACTTTAACATGCGCTGGATTGCGGCGATGGTGGGCGATGTTCATCGTATTTTATGCCGGGGTGGTATTTTTATGTATCCAACCGATACCAAAGATCCAATCAAACCTTATAAGTTACGGCTGATGTATGAAGCCAATCCAATGAGTTTTCTAGTGGAACAAGCGGGTGGTTCAAGTACTACCGGCTACCAACGGATCATGGACATTATCCCAACCGATATTCACCAAAGAGTTGCAGTTATTTTAGGTTCACGCCACGAAGTCGAAAGCTGTCTGAAATATCACGGTTAATAACACCAAAGTCAGCGCGTGAAAACATAGCCATTTTCGCTGCCGTCGTTATAATAGGCGGCATTTATTGACCTTAAGGAACAATCATGAGTCTGAGCCTAGTACCTGCAGGTAAAAACCTGCCTGATGAAATCAACGTCATCATTGAAATTCCGGCCAATGCCGATCCAATCAAATATGAAGTAGATAAAGACAGTGGTACTGTTTGGGTTGACCGTTTTATGTCAACGCCAATGTTCTACCCATGTAACTATGGTTTTGTGAACCACACTTTATCGTTAGATGGCGACCCAGTTGACGTGTTAGTCCCTACGCCATATCCATTAGTGCCTGGTGCAGTGATCCGTTGTCGCCCAGTTGCCGTGTTAAAAATGGCTGACGAAGCAGGTGAAGATGCGAAAGTATTAGCAGTTCCGATTAGCAAACTGACTAAAATTTATGACCACATCCAAGACATCAATGACGTGCCAGAACTGTTAAAACAACAGATCCAACACTTCTTTGAACGTTATAAAGAATTAGAACCTGGTAAGTGGGTGAAAGTTATTGGTTGGGGCGACAAAGCCGATGCCAAAGCTGAAATCAGCACTTCATATGAGCGCGCGCAAGCAAAATAATTTTACGCTGCTCTTAGTCGAAACCCTTCGCCGCAAAGTCAAAATGGTGATGCAGCAAAACAGGGACGACTTCAAAGCGAAAAAAGCCAGCAAATAAGCTGGCTTTTTTTTGCCTGCACTTAATCCTTTAACTTAGTAACCGTAAGGCTTTCTTGCCGCATTGAGCATTTAGACGACAAATGCGCTATTAAGCCCATGAACTACCTCATGATCCTTGTACGTATACTGATTGGAGTGTCCCGTTTTAAACACCAGACAGGATATTTAATGACGCTAGGCTGTTATTTATATTCATTTTTTTGTTATTTTTGCCGATATAACTCGGCAGCTTTGAAATTTGCTGTCTATACTAGCCGTTAAAGTAAAAATATTCGTTTAAGTAGAACGACATCAACGATACAGGGGTAACCGCGTATGGAATTTTTGCAACGCCTTTCGATTGCGAAAAAGATTTATTTAATTCCTTTCATTGGCACTGTGACCTTTTTGATTTATTTGGTCATGGCAACAACGACAGCCTTAGGGAATTCAAAAACCTTAAAAAATACTCGAGATATCCAATTTCCGGTTTTACAAACCAGTGAAAGTGCGTTGGTCTCGTTAGAACGAGTGAAAGAGTCGTTAGCCGGTGCAGTCACAACTGGTGATGAAGAAGCTTTAAAAAATGCCAATGTTGTTGCCGAACAGTTGAAAAAACAGCTTGGGCAGATTGGTCAATTAGATTCAAACTTAAACCGAGAAATCTCACAAATTATCAAAACCTTTGATGATTACTACGCAGTCGCATTTCAAGTGTCGAAAGAAATGGTCAGTAATACTGCTGACATGGCTACTGTCGGTGCCCGTTCACAAAAAATGAACGCGGATTATGAAAACACCGTTGATAAACTAACCAGCTTCAGAGACGTTGAACTTAAAAACTTCAAAGATGCCATCGAAGAAGCCAACAATGCAGCAAGTTCATTAATCACAGTCGGCGTGATCATGGGTCTGTTTATAACTTTCGCCTTGTTCGGTTCTGCGGTAATTGTCGTAAACGGCATCAAATCAAGCCTATTAAGCATTATCCACTCTTTAAAAGATCTGGCAAAAGAAGATGGCGACTTAACAGTTCGGATTGAAACCAAATCCAAAGACGAGCTGGGTGATTTAGCCTTCTGGTTCAACTCTTTTATGGAGAAGCTACAAGGTGTAGTTAAAGAAATAGTCAACACTGCCCTGCCGTTATCGTCTTTAGCCCGTGACCTTAATCAGTTAACAGAAGATACCAACAGAACAATTTCAATTCAGCGCCAAGCGGCAGAGCAAGCTAAATACGCTGTAGACGATATGAGCACCAGCGTGATAGCAGAAGCCAGCAGCGCTAATGAAGCCTCTTCTGCTGCCAATGACTCCAATATTGCCGCGGACAGAGGTCAGCAAACTGTTGGCATTACCGTCAACAACATCCGTCAATTAGCGTCCAATGTGCAAGAAGCTTCACAAGTGATTTTGAAACTTGAAACCGACGCCAACCAAGTGGGTGCCGTACTAGACGTCATTAAAGGCATCGCCGAGCAAACTAACTTACTGGCACTTAACGCAGCCATTGAAGCGGCCCGTGCCGGTGAACAAGGTCGTGGTTTCGCGGTGGTTGCTGATGAAGTTCGTACCTTGGCCTCAAGAACGCAAAAATCAACTGAAGAGATCCAGAAGACTATTGAACAGCTGCAGTCAGCAGCCCGCTCTGCAGTACAAAAAATGCAGCAAAGTACTGTACAAGCCGATCAAAGCGTATTGTCTGCGAACCAAGCAGGTGATTCATTGCAAGCCATTACGACCAGTATTCGTCGCATCCGCGAGATGAACCAACACATCGCGGTTGCTACTGAAGAACAACAAGGCATGGCAAGCACCATAGTGAATCATGTGCAAGAAATCGTTCGTCACACTGAGCACAGCTCACAAAGCTCTGGCCATATCGCTAAAGCAAGTCGTGAACTGGCGAACTTGGCGCAGAATTTAGAGAATATTGCTCGGTTGTTCCGCGTTTAACATTGCTAGTCAATTTGCGCAGCGACATGCGTTAACCCAATAGTTCAAAGAGCCGCCGCTAGGCGGCTTTTTTATGGTCGTCATATAGGCATTGCCGCTATGGATCTGCGAGGAGAACTGATAGCGCAATTGCTAAAAGCAGCAGCTAGAGCTGCGGCAATCGACTGCATAACCAATCAACCTAAAGATACTCGTTTTGAGCTGCTATGGAAAAGCCATTTCAGCCACGTGCAACAACTCGGGGCTAAAAGCCCTTGAAGCCGCGTTAGCGCTTGTCACTTTGGAACAACCAAAGCTTCCAAACGCTGCCTTGCCTCAAGGACTTTTATCTCCCGCAAAAAA
>Ga0187843_10000915_pt1 | contig 19354 bp, 19 predicted proteins | sample SpaLakP09_SKY_43_FD_134516 | JGI IMG/M metagenome (GOLD analysis project Ga0187843, IMG submission 134516) | Oligotrophic lake water microbial communities from Sparkling Lake, Wisconsin, USA - SP09_SKY_43 | ecosystem: Environmental > Aquatic > Freshwater > Lake | place: USA: Sparkling Lake...
TCAGCATCAGATACAGAAACAAATTTGCCCTGATGGAAAGCTTGCGCGTTAAATGGCTTGATTTTGCTGTTGATGATAGACATTGGTATTTCTCCATGTTGAGTTAAATAGTGGGTTAAATAGTAAATGAATTACTGGCTACTTTTTCGTAGCAGCCAAAACGAAAAAACTTAAATCGTTAAAGCTTGCAGCACAAGCTTGAATCGGTGAAAGCATAGTAGCCAAGCAATTGCTTTGCGTATAACGAAAAAAATGAATTCACCTAATCTGTAAAATCGATTAGAAACTACAACTATTGATTGAACAATTCGAATGATATCCCGATTCCAACCGGCACTCAAGTCTAAGTACAACAACTGGCATAAACTCGGATCACAAACTAAGCTAAAGCTGTTAGTAAATGAATAGTATGAATTTTTCGTGATTTATTTCGCAAAATGCGACCAGCAGTTTAAAACAAGAGGCGAGCTTGCAGCCCTATAAACTCGATTTAACTAAATTATTTGACCTTCAGGTGCTGGTGATTGAATCAGACATCGAGCTATTACATCTTACCAAGCAATTGCTATTTAGTTTAGGCATTAAAAATCTTGATACTGTGCGCAGCATTGACGAGTTATCACAGCGTGAAGTCGCAACCAGTTACGACGTTATTTTCTTAAATGACGAAACCAACGAGCGCATTAATGGTGCTGAAATCGTCGAACATTTAATTGCGATGGGCATTTTGCCAAACCGTACCCGCTTGGTGTTGCTCTCGGCCAATAACTCAAGTGCGCAGTACGCCATTGAATACCCTTACCATCAATTTAGCTACGTAGAACGCCCCTTTAATAAAAACCATCTGGACCATGAGCTTAAACAACAAGTGATGTTTAGCCCATTTATCCGCCCTATTTTGTCGCTCGCCGGTTTATATCGGTACAACGATGCATTAAAACTGTTATTGCATACCCAGCAACAAGAACTTCCGCCAGGGCTTGATGAGGTTTTATTACGGCTCAAAGTACAATTGCTGCTGGAGATGCACAAGTATGAAGCGGCAGTACCACTGCTAAAACCTGCAGTTAGCGAACAACAAGGCTGGGCGCTATGGGCGCTATTTCGCATTCGTTATGAACGAGGCGACATGCAGTCTTGCGCAGCATTTTTAGCTGAACCTTCGGAAGAGTTAGCGCGTTATCCAGAACGACGAGAGCTATGGCAATTGTATTTTGCAATAAAAGCCGCCGATTTTCCGCGCGCCGCTCGAGTTGCCCACCAAATTCCCTATGTCACCATGTCGGCCAAAATGGTGCGTTTGGTCCATTTACTGCTAGTGGAAGCTGGTGAAATTGATCTTGCCATCGAATTTATCGAACGCAAACGCCGTTTAGCAGTACGTGGTGATTTATATGTACAACTGACATCAGCGCAAATCCGCACAGCACTTGGGCAAATGCGCTTATGCCAGGATCCCGAGCAAAAAGCCAAGCTTGCCGAGCAAATACAACATTTACTCGACAACGTACGTCAGGACAAAAAGGCGGAAGACCACGAACTTAGCATCGCGATGTTGCAAACTGCATTTATTAACCTCAAAGACAGTCGCAGTGCCGCATTAGCGTATTGGAAAAGGCAATTACCGCTGATTGAACAAGAACAGTCCATCCCATTACTGAGCCACGCAGCCATGTTAATGTCGATGTTAGGTGAGGAAAAACTAGCCGCTGATTTTCTGTTTAGATCTAGTCGTGCCTTTGCCCATCAATTGGATAATAGCCATCGCGTGTTTTGTAGTTGCGTTCACCAATATGCTTTTCAGCACGTGGTGCCCTCAGCGCAACGCGCTGACATTTATATCCGCTTTGCTGACCAACATTTAGAACTGGATGAAAAAATGCCTGCGGCAAAGATGCTACTGGCAGCATGGCAACTGAAACCCAGCGATCTAGAACTACAACAGCGACTCTATACGCTGCTGCGCCAGCTTGGGCTGCCCCGTTTTCGCGGGGTTAATGTGCCGCCGCAAGCTCGCTAAACAGCACTTGTTCCATAAAGCCACCAATTGGCAACGATGGATGACGAATTTGAATTTCAAGCACCCAAATGCCATCGCGGACCGGCCCTTTAAAATCGCCCAAACAGCCATTGGCATACAGCCGATGCGGGAAATCACCGAGACGGTGGCCTTTAATCTGTTGATTGAACACAAAGCCAAGTGCGTGCGCTTGTTGTTCGGCGAAAGCATACAGCGCGTCACCATGACAGCCTGTGGCTTGCCAATGCTGCGCAACCTGCTGAAAAATGGTTGCGACTGCGGCGGCACAAGCTTGATGCTCTGGCGCATCACCGACCACAAAAGTGGCGCCGATATCAGCTTCATGACCTTTAAAGACTGGGCCTAAATCGATGAAAAATATGTCGTTCTTTTGTAGTTGAACCACAGGATCTGAAGCTTCACTGTAAATTTTGCAAGAATTTGCACCAAAGCGAATGATCGGGGGATGCCAATTAGTTTCCGCCCCAAAATCCGTGAGTACAACAAGAGCTAGAGCATTCGCTTCAGCCTCGGTCATGCCTTCTCGTATTTGCTTAGCGATGGCAGCTAACGCAGATAAGCCTTGCTGCTGGGCCTTCTGCATTAATGCTAAGTTGAAATGTGGTCCGACTAATTGCTCACTCATAAAATCTCTTTAAAACTTTGGATTTCGCCCTTTTGCATACAAAAGCACTAAAAATTTAAAGATGCACTGTTGCTAAGCTAGTGGCTGCAAACCTTTGAATACCTCTGGATCTGAGTTAAAACACATCGCTGAGAATATCGACAATCAGCGCTGTTCCAATAGCAACAAGCACTAAGTCGGTCCCGCAAATTTGCCATTCATGACCAGAGTGCTGGGGTAACGCTGCGAGGAATTCCGGCTGAGTCACTTTTTTCGCAATACCTGGTGGCAGAGGTTTGCCTTTGGCTAATTGTTTACGAATGCCCGGAGGTAGTTGGCGCCCTCCTCGAACTTGGTATTGAGTTGCTAATTCTTTAGCGTGCTGAATAGTAATACCTGCAGAAGTAATACTAACCGCAAGGTTACCCATGCTGTCTTGGCTGACATGATGCTGCTGGTTAGACTTGTGACCTTTGTCAGTTTTTCTTTCCGAGGATTGATGTTTTTCACCTCCCTTCGCGGCTTTTTCCGTAGGTTGAGGTTGCAATGCTAATACGTCTGCAGCAAGCAATATTGCGGACAATTGCAGTAAGTTCTTGAACAATTTCATTAATTCAACTCCTTCGAAATAGGTATACGCAAACCATTCAATTAACGAGCATTACAAAAAATTACATTTGTTGATTATTCCGTTGCGCTTTTTTTCAGCATCTGTCATGTTTTAGTTATTGCTGAAGTAAGCTGACTACAACAGACAATACCATAAAACTAAAAATGTCAGCACATCACATCCAAATATGCAGGAACATTAATTTATGAATAAACTGATCAAAGTAGCACCACTGGCTTTTGCTGTGGCATCCGCCTTAACTCTTTCAACTGCCGCTCATGCTGAACGCGTCATTCTTCAAGTTGATAACTTAAACAAAGGCCTAGTCACTGCCATGACACGCCAAGCCGGTGGCGAAGTCAAAGTTGAAGCCGATGGTTTTGTTGCTGTTGAATTTGAAGGTAAATCGTTCGATGAAGTCAAAGGGATTTTTAACAATCCACATATCGAACTGATTGAAAAAGACCAGTTACGTAAGCCTATGGGCTTGTTTAATGACACAACTGGCAACCCTATGCAACAGCAAGTAACGCCTTACGCAGTATTCCAATCACAAGCAAATTTGGTCAGTTTTAACCCGGCGACTGCGCCAAAAGTTTGTATCATTGATTCTGGCTTAGACCGTTCTAACGTCGATTTTGAATGGGGTTCTATTACCGGCGATAACGATTCTGGCACTGGTAGCTGGGACGTGAACGGAGGTCCGCACGGCACACACGTTGCTGGAACTATTGGGGCCGCCAACAACAGCGTAGGTGTTGTTGGTATGGCACCAGGTGTGAAAATGCACATCATTAAAGTGTTTAATGAAGCTGGTTGGGGATATTCTTCAGATTTAGCTTACGCTGCACAAAAATGTACCGCGGCTGGCGCAAAAATTATCAGCATGAGTTTAGGCGGTGGCGGTTCTAACACTACAGAATCTAATGCGTTCCAAAACTTCGTGAATGCTGGCGGTTTAGTAGTTGCTGCTGCTGGTAACGATGGCAATAACGTGCGTTCATACCCTGCAGGATACCCTTCAGTAATGATGGTTGGTGCTAACGATAATAACAATGCTATCGCTAGTTTCTCACAATTCCCGAGCTGTACTTTAAACGGTAAAACTGACGAAACGTATTGCGTTGAAGTGACTGCAGGTGGTGTTGATACCTTGTCAACGTACCCAGCCGGCATGGCAACTAGCGCGGCACTCAGCACAAACTTAGGTGCTTTTGCTTCGTCATCAATGGAGAACATTGGTAATGCTTCTGCTAGCACATTCAATATGGGCACTGCCGAAACAACTAACGCTGCAGCCGCCGGCAAGATTTGTTTAATTGACCGTGGTGTAATTTCATTCCATGACAAAGTTAAAAACTGCCAGTTATCTGGTGGTGTCGGCGCTGTCATTATCAATAACGTCGCAGGCATGCTTTACGCAACTTTAGGCGACAGTACGACCAACACAACTTCAATTCCTGCAGTCGGTGCTGCATTTGAAGATCGTACGCAGTTATTAGCTTCGACAACTGCCACTATTACTATCGGCGGAGCTGACTACGGCCTGATGAGCGGCACATCAATGGCAACACCTGCGGTTTCAGGTATCGCTGCATTAGTTTGGTCAAACAACCCAACATGTTCTGGCGCACAAATCCGTACTGCATTAAAAGCAACAGCAAAAGATTCCGGTACTGCTGGTAAAGATGTTTACTTCGGCTATGGTATCGTTCAGGCGAAAGCTGCCAATGATTATCTGCTGCAAAATGGTTGTGGTGCTGGTACGCCTACATCAATCACGTTAACAGCGACAGCGCGGACACAAGGGAAAACTAGATATGCTGATTTGCGCTGGGCAAACGCTACAACCACCAATGTCGATGTATATCGCAACGGTGTGAAAGTGATTACGACTGCTAATGACGGTTTACACAGCGATAGTCCGACTGTAAAAGGTACTTTCACGTACAAAGTATGTAATGCAGCGAGCACTACCGCTTGTTCAGTTGAACGTTCAGTAACTTTCACTAAGTAATTTTTAGATTAGTAATGGTTGCTATATGAAAAGCCAGTCGCTGAAGCGACTGGCTTTTTTGTTTCCAACAGCACATGTAATTTCTAGCTATGCATGCTTTAAATGTAAAAAAAGCAGCGTTACCGCTGCTTTTTTTACATATTTCAATTAAGTGCGCCGACGTAACGATAGCATTAGCAACCCCATGCCAAACAGCACAATGGTCGCAGGTGCCGACACAACTTCTCTATCTTGTGGATCTCTTGCCGCAACAGACATGTGCGAAATTGCATGTTTTGCTGCTCCATCATTCTTAATGCCTAAACCTGTGGTATCCCAAGTTCCGCTTAAGTTGTAATTCTGGTTCAATGAAAACACGTTGTTATGCTGCACAAATTCATTGGCAAAAATTGCATTAAAGTTGAAATCATAAACAGCAAAAGCATTACTGGCTTTTAGCACAATGGCTAAGTGATCAAATGTTGATTCGCCCAGTAATTCCTTAACATCTTGAATAATGTTATCAAAAGTATTCAACTGCCAAGTACCGGCGGTGCACGAATCAATGGTACCGCTCAAGCAAGTCATACTGAAATTTAGAAGTTCGCTAATATCAATTTGATTAGCGCCAGAGCCTGCGGTTTTATAGCTAGGGTCGCTGAGGTCGTTATCGAAATTAACCAATTGGATCCAACCCGGATCATTTCTGGTCAAATCACCATTTGGTCCGAGAATTTGTAACTCACTCGGAGCAATAAATTCTAAACCATTAAAAAAGCTGACGCCTTGATGAGCTTCACCATTTAACAACCCGTCTTGATATTGGCCGATGTTGGTATCATATTGATAAGGCCCTTCGTTACCATCAAACCCCATACATTTTGTGGCATCGTAACCGCCACTTTGCTGCAGTAAATTTGTTGTAGAGGTACCCAATGTTACGGCCCCTAAGCGAACAGCACCACAATTCCCTTGCGTCGCTGAATTTCCGTATTCTGGTTGCCCTACTAAAGACAAAGTATCCCAGTAAGACCAGGAGGGGGTTGCTATAGTAGCGCTTGCACTAAAATGCAAAGAGCATAGTGCAGCTAAAGTTGCTATTTTAATCAGTTTTTGCATATTCCATTTCCTGCATGTGATTGAGCGGAATGCCAAAAAAGCAGAATGTAAATTGCAGAGAACGTGCCAAATAAAATATTTATTTAATTCAAAGCATTAAAAACACAGAGCTTTAGAATCGTAAAAAACTGTGATGAATTGCAATTTATCGATTCTAAAATCCCCGTTCGTTTCCTAAATTGAAACCCACAATTTATTATCATTACATTTGATAAAAATCAGACCACATTTTGCTACAAATGAGTGTAAAGAAAATAGACATCACTAATAGGTGCCACTGTCTTAAGCGATGGATGAATCAACCAACTTTTGCCACTGCGCTCCATCTATAACCTTTTGCACACATCATGTGACATAAATTGGTTAATTCAACAGTTGTCATCCCAAGTTAGTAAATTGTGGCTAGTCTGTAATCTTGGGCGCAAAATCGCCGCAACTTACCGCTTGTGTCACCTTCGCACTTTTCCTATACTCGGTGCTCATTTTCAAACGCAGAGAGCAGTATGCGCGAAAAAATCCAGCTGATCCGGCAACTTGCTTGCCCGCTTCCCTTGCGAACGCTTGATAACCATAATTTCGGGCTTTTGGCATGAGCAAAAGTGCGTCGCGGATTTGTTGGCATTTAACTCATTCTGCATACTTTGTTGCGTTGATGGCTGCGTCGAGTCTGCTTTCTGTTGTTTACGCCAATGGCAATGCCAAAGTGTTCCAATACACTGATAAAAAAGGCAATGTATCATTTTCCGACCGCCAGCCACTCGATGTGCCATATACCTTAGTAAAATTCGACTGTTTTGCCTGTAACGTGAAGTCGACGACTGATTGGGATCGTATTCCGTTATTCCCTAGGCATTTTTTACGAGAAATTGAGTTAGCCGCAAAGCAGCATGAAGTTGATCCTGCATTGATCCAAGCCGTGATCCATGCTGAATCTGGTTTTCGACCAAAGGTGGTTTCAAAAAGTGGCGCGCAAGGTTTGATGCAATTAATGCCAGGCACCGCCAAAGATATGGCCGTGAAAGATGTGTTCCAGCCGAGCCAAAATATCATGGGCGGCAGTGCTTATTTGGCTTGGTTACTGAAAAAATATAACGGTGATTTGCGCTTAGCAACCGCCGCTTATAACGCCGGTCCCGGCACTGTTAGCAAATATGGCGGAGTCCCGCCCTACCCTGAAACCAAAGCCTATGTTGCCCGTGTGAATTCGTTGTTTAAACGCTACCAAGCGCAGCGTCGCCGCATGCAAAATACCGAAATATTAAGCGCAGCCAGCAGTTAGTAGTTAGTAGTTAGTAGTTAGCATTAGTCCGCTTCACCAATCCTTTCGCTATTCTATCTCAGCTGCCAGCCAAGTTTCGTTTAGCACGCTCGCAAATTTGCCAACATTACTTTGAATTCTTCCGTTTCTAATTACCCCAGCAATTAACCGTTTATCCCGAGCAATAACCGAAATTCACTTTTTTCACCGCAATCCAAGCCAATTTTTTTAAGGTGAGCTCATCAACAACAAGGAGCTCGACCATGTCGCAATCAATTGGTAAACCATCATTTGGCAAAACCTTCATTGAAATTTTTGTCAGTCCCAAACAAGCATTTGACGCCGTGAGACAACACTTCAACTGGAGTTGGCTCATTCTTGCCATTCAGATCTTCACCTTTGCTGGTGTTTTATATTGGTTTTATCAAGGGCTAACGCCAGAATGGCTCGTGGAACAACAAATTCTACATGCAGGCGATCTGACTCCTGCCGAACAGGAACAAAGCAAAGCGATGTTAGGCCAAATGGCCACTGCCATGCCTTTAGTTGCACCATTGTTAGGTGCAATCACGCTAGTCATCATCATGGCGTTAAACGCTTTTTACTTGCACATCGTCGGCAAGATGGCTGGGCATAACGAAGGCTACGGCCGTTGGTTTAGCTTAACGGTGTGGAGCCAAATGCCGCTCATCCCAAACATGTTGGGGTTTGCGTTGTTGATTGTGCTCAGCAATACGGCCGATATCCCGCTAAGCGCTATCAACTATGCCTCATTCAACCAACTGATTTTTAACCAGGAGATCGGCACGCCGTATTTCAACTTACTGGAAAACATCTCTGTGTTTACCTTCTGGCAAATCGCGCTAACTGCAGTAGGTATTCAACAATTGACAACGCAAAGTTTTGGCAAAGCTTGCGCAATTGCCGCAGCACCTTATGCCGTGGTCTATGGCATTTGGGCACTCGTTGCTTAAGGATGTCAGATGAATACCCTAACAAAATCAATACTGTTAATTGCCGCATTGGCTGGCTTAGTTGGCCTCAAAGTGATGAAAGACCAGCGCCAACAAACGCCTGTACAACTAAGCTCAGTCCAACAAGGCGCGTTAACTGATAGCATTTTAGCCTCTGGTAACTTGGTGTATAACACCCAGATCCAGTTTCGCTCCGAGCTGATGGGACGTGTGCAACAGGTGCTAGTCACTGAAGGCCAGCAAGTACAAAAGGGACAGCTGCTGATGCAGCTGGATCCCGCCAGTTATCAAGCGGAACTGACCCAAATTGCCGCAGTGGTGGCAAAAGCCGAAGTAGCAATTTTAACTGCCAAAGCCGAGCTGGCGAATCTAGAGCGACAGCTCACTCGTCAGCAGCGGTTGCTCGCACAAAAAATGGTGCAGCAAGAAACCGTTGATTTGTTAGCAAGCCAAGTGCTTGTGGCGAAAATGCATGTGCAAGCTGCGCAATTACAGCTAGAGCAAAGCCAAGCACAGCAGCAACAAGCCACGGAAAATCTCGCAAAAACGGAGTTTCGCGCACCAATTGCTGGCGTGATGGTGTCGGTGGACGTGAAAGCGGGTGAAACCGTGATCCCTGGCACCATCAATATTATTGGCTCAGATCTGATGACCCTCGCCGATACCAGCGCCATTTTGGCAGAGTTACGTGTTGATGAAGCCGATATCCACGCCATTAAACTTGGGCAAGCAGCGACAGTTTTTGCTGCTGCAGCGCCAGAAACGCCGCTTACAGGCAAGGTACTCAGCATCGGCAGTTCTGCGCGCTTACTTGGCAGCTCACAAGCGCTGTCATTTCGAGTGAAAGTGCTGCTCGACAGCGCTGCAGTCGCGTTATATCCGGGCATGAGTTGCCGCGCCGAGTTAATCACTCAAACCCTAGAAAACAAAATGAATGTGCCGGTTGCTGCGGTGCAAAAAGATGCAGAAGGCCATTTCGTCTGGGTGGCAAAGGCGGGTATTGCCGAGCAAATGCGCGTCAAAGTTGGGCTTGCCAACGATACTTCGCAAGTGATTAGCGAAGGTCTAGTAGGCGATGAGCAAATCATTGTTGGCCCTGCCCGCACCTTACTAAGCTTAAAGACTGGGCAAAAAGTTAGAGCTGAGGACGTCAAACCATGAATGATCCAGTGATCCGCCTGCAGCAAGTTGGCAAACAATATGAAATGGCTGGTGAAACTTTTCACGCGCTGTCTGAAGTGACGCTAGACATCAATGCCAATGAATACGTGGCAATTATTGGGCCTAGCGGCTCTGGCAAATCGACCTTGCTGAATATTCTGGGCTGTTTAGATACCGCCGATAGTGGCAGTTATCTGCTTTGTGGCAACGCAGTCGCCAGCATGGCAGAAAATCAGCTGGCAACCCTTCGAAATCAGCAGGTCGGCTTTATTTTTCAAAGCTTTAACTTATTGCCACGTCATACGGTATTGCAAAATGTCATGCAACCCTTGGTGTACCGGTTGATGAGTGCAGCTGAGCGTGAACGTCGAGCGCTGGATGCTTTGCAACGGGTGGGTTTATTGGAAAAAAAACAGCATTTGCCAAATCAGCTTTCAGGTGGGCAACGCCAACGTGTCGCCATTGCCCGCGCTTTAGTCACGGAGCCGGCGATTTTGCTCGGAGATGAACCCACCGGTAACTTGGATAGCAAAACTACCGCCGACATTATGCAGTTATTTGATGAACTGCATCGACAAGGCCACACCATTATTTTGGTAACGCACGAACAAGAGATTGCCGACCATTGCCAGCGCGTGCTGAGGATGGTTGATGGTCGTTTGGTCGCGGATCAACGCAAATCGACCATTGCTGAGGTACACGAGCCAACAGAGCCAGCGTCGCTTCAACAAACTAACCCGCTCATTACCGCTACTCGCTTATTAGTCTAGGGAGCCACCATGCATTTTCTTCACGCCTTACTGGAAGGCAGTCGCGCGGCGTTTTTATCCATTCGCGCGCATGGCCTTCGCAGTTTTTTAACCACCCTCGGCATCATCATCGGCGTAGCCTCGGTGATTACCGTGGTCGCGATCATGAATGGTTTAAGCGCTAACATTCGCGGGCAATTGGACGATTTAGGCTCGGATATGGTGACTATTCGCGCCTACACCACGCCAGATCAAGAGCTATTAGGCTTTCGCAATAAACTGAGCGATAGCGACTTTCGTTTATTACAGTCCAAACTTGGCCAAGTTGAACAAATCAGCCGGATGATGCCAGCCTTTAGCTTAGGTTTATCGGTCAGTTACGGTCGGAATAGCACACAAACTCAGTTGCTAGGCGCCGATAGTGCTTATCAAAATGTCGTGCGAATTTATCCACAATTAGGGCGTTTTCTAAATGTCCAAGATGACCTAAAACGCCGCCGCGTGGCTTTTATTGGCCACTCGTTAATTCAGAAATTACAACTGCCAACAAACCCTGTCGGTCAATACATCAGTCTGTCTGGTGATTGGTTCCGCATTATTGGCGTCGCGGAAAAACGTGGCAGTTTGTTTGGTTTTGACCAAGACAACTACATCATCACGCCATTTAGCACCGCAACCGCCATAAACGGCCCCGATAATCTGCAGGTTGAAATTAGCTATCGGCCAAAACCTGATGCGGATGCGGCGCAAATTGAACGGCAAGTGCGCAGTTTGTTACGCACGAAGGCTGGGCTTAGCGCCAATGATCCAGATCATTTTGAATTAGTCAGCGCCGAAAAAACCAAAGCGCAATTTGATAAAGTATTAGATTCAGTCACTTGGGTAGCGGCCGGTGTTGTCGGCATCAGCTTGTTAGTGGGCGGCATCGGCGTGATGAATATTATGTTGGTGTCGGTGACCGAGCGCACTAAAGAGATCGGTATTGTGAAAGCACTTGGCGCCACGCCACAATTTATTCTGTTGCAATTTTTAGTGGAAGCTATTGTATTATCACTGTTTGGTGGTTTGATCGGTCTGATTTTGGGTTACGGTTTTGCTGCGCTGATGAGTTTGATGATGCCGGGCATGCCGGATGCCTTAGTGCCCCTTTGGTCTGTGATGTTAGCTATCGGCTTTACTAGTTTTATTGGTATTGTGTTTGGCTTAGCGCCTGCGATTAAAGCCTCAAGATTAAACCCAATTGATGCGCTGCGGTTTGAATAATCGGATTTGAATAATTGGCGTTGAAGAATATAAATACGGAACATAGGAGCTTAACGTGAATAAAATTTGGCAACAGTTACAGCCATATTGGGCGATCAGCTTCCAATGCAGCCGCAGCTATAAAATCGTTTATAGCATTATGTTTGTGCTGTTTTTTTTAAGTTATGTTCTGATTACCGTCAGCATGTTTAAATCAACAGATCCTGCGCATATACTGAAAATTGTGCTGCGAAGCATTGCAGACACAGTGCTATTTTTTGGCTCCAGTCATTTCTTTATTCGGCCTTATTTAAAACTTAACTTGCTCAAACATAACCAATTCGGTTGGCCGGTGATCAAATTTATGTTCGCTAGTTTTTTGTTGAGTTTAGTGGTGGTCTCGATATCGCTACAGTGGGCCAAAATCGATTTTTTAGGCAAATTAGACTTTAATGAAATTAAAGTTGAGAATCCCAAACACGACGGTGGGAATCTCACCGTCAGCATGAGTCGGCCGATGATGGTCTTGGTCGCAGGCATCAATCAAAGCATTATGTATTGGGTTTTTGCGCTCAGTTACTGCTTTTGGCAAACGTTGATTAGCAAACGCCAAGTACAAAAACAAATGCACGAAGCGCAGCTGCAGCAGCTCACCAATCAGCTGAATCCACACTTTTTATTTAATGCGCTCAATAGCATACGCGCACTGATTTACGAAGATAAAGACAAAGCCGCCCATGCGGTGACGCAACTTTCAGAGTTATTTCGCATCCACCTGCAAGCGCATTTAAAACCCAGCTCTAGCTTGGCTGATGAATGGCTGATTGCTAAACATTATCTCGATATTGAGCAGATCCGTTTAGAACAGCGGCTCACCCTCGATTTGCAGTTTGACGACAGCTTATGGCAACAACAACTGCCTACGCTGAGCTTATTGATGCTGGTAGAAAACGCCATTAAACATGGCATTAGCCCTAACCCGCAGGAGGGAACTTTGCAGATTATAAGTGGCAGACCACGGCAAGGCCGCTGGCAGTTGCAAGTCAACAACAGTGTGGGTAGCTCACAAGCCATCCACTCCACCAAAACCGGCTTAGCCAACTTGCGTCAACGCTTGGCGCTGAGTTCCCCCAACCACCAATTGAACTGGCGTAAAACTGACGAACGCTTTGAATTATGCATGGAGCTCGATGATGATCAAAACTCTTCTCGTTGACGATGAGCGCTTAGCCCGCGCCGAACTCAGTCGACTATTACAAGCCCATCCGCAAATATCAATCGTCGGCCAAGCCGCTAACGCCGACGAAGCATTGGCATTATTGAGTCAACTAGATGTCGACTTAGTGTTTCTGGATATCCAAATGCCGGGTCTAAGTGGCCTTGAGCTCGCCGCGCAGTTAGATGCCGAGCTGCAGTTTATTTTCTGCACCGCCTTTGATAGTTATGCCTTAGACGCCTTTGGCTTAAATGCCCTCGACTATTTACTCAAACCTATAAATCCAGAGCGCTTAGCGAAAGCCTTAGCCCGCTATCATCCGAAACAGAATGACGAGCCACAGCGCAACTATCTTCCAGAAAACCATGGTTTATTACTAAAATTTGCTGACAGCAGTCGGATTGTACGCTTAAGCGATATAAGCCGCTTTGAAAGCATCGGCAACCACAGTGCGGTCTACACCAGCTTTGGGAAGAGCTTTTTGCATAGTTCCTTATCTAAAATCGAACTACGACTTGATCCGCAACAGTTTTTTAAAGCAAGTCGCGCCGACATTATTCGCGTCAGCGCCATCGAGCAACTGGAAAATGGCGTGGCAGTGGGTAGCATGCTAGCAATTATGCAAGACGGCCAACAAGTCGAAGTCAGCCGCCGCCAAGTGCAGGTACTGAAACAACTATTTAGTGCGCTATGAGTCAGCTGCCGCTGCTTAAATTTTGTTCTTTTTAAGTTTTGTTCTTTTTAATTTTGTTGGAGATAAGCGTTATCAACATGCCAAGTGCCCGTGAAATCAAACTTTTGCTAGTTTTAACGATGTCGATCACTTTCGCCGTTTTAATTATTCGTTTCGCAAAAACGGATGAGCCAGATTACCGACCATTACTTTCAGATATGCGATTGCTTGACGCCGTCAAAGTCGCGGATATTTTTGATAGATCCGGCATTGACTATCGAGCTGACCTGCAGAACCAAATGCTTTATGTGAACAAAGAGCACTCAGTGCAAGCCCGTATTGAACTGGCAAAAATCGGTATCGTAATTGATTATCCTAAATTTATTGTGACGGCTGATTTGCAAGATGCTTATAACGCTATGAGCCAGCAATTCGCTGAAGAAGCCAAAAATAGTCCTTATTATCAACAGAATTGGTTTTATAAAGTGATGAAATTGCTGTTAGCAACCGTGCTGGTCATCGTACTGATTTTAGCGGTAGTTCGCCCTGCGTTGGCGGCGATTATTCTGACCGATGACGAGCAAAGTTAACCCAAACAATTACCTGGGAACACGGGCTCATTAAAGCCAACGAAGCGCAAATTCAGCGCCAACATTCAGCACAATAATCAGCGCACTTTTACTTCCACATCTGAAAATAATGCAAAGTATATTTACATTTATTTTGCATTTCACGCCAAAGTCATCTAACTTACTTCTCATTAACCAAATTAACATTAACCAAATATGCAATTTGGATATCAAGTCGAATACATGCATTAACACTGAACATCGACGAAAAAGCAATATTAATCAACGAGTGAAGGTAACAACACCGCATCTTCAAGGAATAAGGGTATGCACCCAAAATCATTGCAGATTCGGGTAGGCGCCGAGTGAGAGAGGCCGCAGGAGCATAGTTAGCTATGTGACTGCGGCGAACGAGTGAAGGTAACAACCCCGCATCTTCAATGAAGAAGGGGATAAGTGACTGCAACAATAGAGGGTAGCAACAATGAATAAAAAGTTTCCAGTGTATTTGCCTACCCGAGTTTGGTCGGAAATTTTGCAGCGCACCACGCGTGGCAGCTTCGCACTATGTATCTGTTTGTTGGTATTATTTTCCGGAACGAGCCAAGCTATCGATTATGAATTTCCAGAGTTGGTGATCACTGGCAAACAATCTCACTATTCACCAACACCTCCAGAGCCTTCGCAAGTGAAGTCGGCAACTAAGCAAAAAAGCAGCCAAAATTGGAGCGCCAATCAGCTCGAACCCCCGTTTGTGGATTTTCGAAATAGCAGCGTTACTCTACAAGCACCACCAAGCAAAGTCTCGGAACAAAGCAAACCGTCGCGGCTTGGCAATAACGCTTATCTCAGCCGCTCGCCCATCGCCAATAAAGTAGAACGGCTGCAAACAACCAATAACACTGCCAATATGGATGAGTCACTCGTGAGCTCAATAGATACTATTCGCTCGCCGCTTCGACTCCGCAAGCATTTAGTCATCCGCAGTAGCAAAAACCAGTTTATGCGCAAATGTTTGGTAAACGGCTGCTTTTCTCGTGATGGTGCACAAAACTTTTTGGTTCGATAGCTAATGTCTAGTTAACGCCAAATATAGCCAGAGATCTTCCCGTTAAATAGCCAGTCTTGATAATTGCACTCACCTGCCCGCCCTGCAGCGGCGGCTGCGCCAGCGCAGACATGTAAAGCAAGCAAATGCTCAGCACGCGGATGAGCGAACAGTGCCGCTGGTGCTTGCTGCCAGTCGGCAAGCAACGGTAACGCTTGTGCTGGCTCGGCTGTCACCGCGTCAGTTAACCACTGATCAAATTGCGCGCTTAAACTTGGCGTTTTCGGATCGCCAGACATCAGCGCCCGTAAGTTATGAAACGACATGCCGGAACCAACAATCAACACCCCCTGTGCGCGCAACTCACTAAGAGCTTCGCCAATTTGAAGATGAGATGCCGCATCCAAATTGCGCAACAACGACATTTGCAGTACAGGCACATTTGCCTGTGGATACATCAACATCAGCGGCACAAAGGTGCCATGGTCAAAAGCACGCTCGTTATCAAGCCGACAAGGGATCGCTTGGTTTAGTAGCAATTGCTGCACTTGAACCGCGAGTTCAGGCGCTCCAGGCGCCGGATAACGATAGTGATAGCACTCGGCAGGAAAACCTGAATAGTCATACAACATGCCAGGTGCCGGGTTACTCGCTAACGCAACTTCATTGGATTCCCAGTGGGCAGTAATTAACAAGATTGCTGTTGGTTTTGGCAACTGCGCCGCTACCGTGGTCAAAAATGCGCGGTGCTGTTGATGGGATGGATCATTTAACAGCGGCAGAGGCCCACCACCGTGCGCCACAAACAGAATCGGCATTATTGCTGAAGTCGCAGTCATAGTATTAGCCCCTGAGGTGTTGAATTGCCGCCAACCCTAACTTTCATTAAATTTGGCAATGTTTTGCAAAAAGTTTTATCTGCAAAAAGCTGGTATTTACGTCAGTAAAGCGGCGGCACTTCGCAAAAGTTATTGACGATTTTTTTGTAATAACTCGCGCATCTGCTGCAATTCTTCACGAATAGCCCGAAGCTCTCCATGCATCAGTTGCTGCTCAGCCACTTCTTGCTGCTTATCCTGTTCACGTTGCAAGGCATGCTCTTCTTCACTAAAGGTCTGCATGGTATTCACGATGATGGCAATAAACAAATTTAACATGGTAAAGGTTGCAACTAAGATAAAAGGCACAAAAAACAGCCAAGCATGCGGAAATTGCTCCATCACCGGCCGAGCCACGCCCATCGACCAACTCTCTAAAGTCATCACCTGAAACAAGGTATAAAACGAAGCGCCAATGCTGCCAAACCACTCAGGAAATGCCGTGCCAAAAATTTTGGTGGCCATCACCGCAAACACATAATAAATAAGCACTAACACCAGCGCTATCGAAGATAAACCTGGCAAGGAACCTAACAAGGCGGACACAACTCGGCGCATCGATGGCACCATCGACAAAACCCGAAGTACCCGTAATACCCGCAACGAACGCAGTACAGCCAATGGCCCTGAGGCCGGAATTAACGCAATGGCAACGACAACAAAATCAAACAGACTCCACGGATCTTTAAAAAAATTAAGCCGGTAGACGAAAATCCGCAGCAATACCTCAATCACAAAAATTGTCAAAAACACTTTATCGAGCAGCAATAACACTTCGCCATATTGCGCCATCAAATTGGCCGAAGTTTCCATGCCTAGCAGCACCGCGTTGATCAGTATCAAACCTAAGATGAACTGATTAAATTTTGCATGCTCAACAAAACTCTTAATCCGCTGCCGGATCCCGCTGGTAGCGACACTTTGCGCGTAACTCATATACACTCTCCTTGAATTCAATTGGCCCAATTGTATCGACATACCACAACACTGCAACAACGGCGTCATTGCAATTGCAGCACTGACAATGCAGATAATCTCAGCAATTAAACCGATTACCTGCCAAAATCAGCCGAATATCACTTTTTTTCGCCAAAAAAATGGCAAAGCTCTTAGTATTTGACCGTCGGCTGCAACTTGGGCCCCACTGCCAAAGCAACCACAACACGACAATATTTAAAAAATATGAAACGACCTAACACTTAGGCCATCACAAAAAAATGGAGCTTATTATGAACGAATTTATCGCGATGACCACCAACGCAAGTCCAATGTTTTGGCTGACGCTAATCCCATTATTGCTTTTAGTGTGGTTTGTACCAACCTTGTTGGCGCTGTTTCTAAACCGCCCGCACCTGAAATATATTGCGATTGCTAACATTCCGGCCGGTCTATCGTTCATTGCTTGGGGTGCGTTGATTGTTTGGGCGGTAGGCGGCAAGATATCGCAAAAATTCGCCAAGAAATTTGCCGAAAAATTGCCAGAAACAACGAATGCCGGCGAAAAAAAACCAGAGTTATGATGGATTAAGCGTTACCAAGTCACTGATAATTGAGAGCCATCAACTGAGTTCATCACATGCAGGTATAGGGCTTTCTCGACTACAGCATTAAAAATGACTTAAAATTCAGAGCCATTTCGCGTACTGTAATTCGGTCACTCGCACCCAAGACAATTTCGGCAGATTGTTTTTGCCAGTGCCCTATAACTGGAGATAACTCATGGATTTTCAAACAATTCCAATTATACGGATCTTTGACGAAGACAAAGCCAAGGAGTTTTATCTGGGCTTTCTTGGGATGAAACTCGATTGGGAGCATCGCTTTGCCGATGGCTACCCTCTTTACTTGCAAGTATCTCTGAACAATTTAGTGCTGCATTTAAGCGAGCATTCGGGCGACTGTACCCCTGGCTGTAAGATTTTTGTCAATGTCAGCGAACTCGACCAATTGTTTGCACAAATCACCAGCAAGCCCTACAAACACAATAAGCCACAGATTGAAGAAGCCGCATGGGGCGATCGTTGTTTTACTGTCACAGATCCATTTTCTAATCGGATTTTGTTTAACGAACCTACGGATGATTAGTTGCAATATTCACCAATGCTCGAAGAGCTGCTGCGCGCAGCGGTAAAAGACTATGCAAGCGCAGTCAATTTGCACAACAAGATTGTGCCCGATATGTCGCAATTACTTGCGGTCACGGCAAAACTGCCATTGTCACACTTTGACTACTGGGAACGCCTGATCCGCTCAGACTATGCATTAACACTCATCGAGAAATCGAAGCCGAAGTGGCAGTTCTGGTCTAAAGCCAAACAACCAGTAACTTGGCTGGATCTCACCAGCTGGAATGGTTACACACGCGAAAACGCACTGCGCAGCCTCTCTGGGGAAGTACCAAATACCTTCTTTTTTAGCCTCGTGCTACGCCGATTAAACGATTGGGTACCCCAAGTTCGTCTTGCTGCGAGGGAGAAACTGCTGGAGATGGCAAGATCTACCAATCCGCAATATGTTGCTGAAGCGCTATGTATTGCAATTTCGAATTGGCATTCTTGGGGGCGGATTGCAGTAGCTGATAAAGCCGTTATTTTACAAGTAATTGCCGAAAAGAACATCGCTGCGTTGCTGCGGGAACGTTTAGTTTCATCTGCGGCAGGACCAATGCCAACAATTTTTGCACAGCTCGGACGAACAACAATTCTCGATGCCAGCCTTAAGCATATAGCTGTAAATGCTGTGCAACCATCAGTGCGCGCGAAAGCCTACCGCAGTCTGTTTGAAGGTCGTATTGTCTGGCTAGAAGGGCGGAAATGGGTGTGGTCAGATGTTCGCTATTGTCAAGGTCGGCTCCAACCAATGCTTGCAGAGCGGAAATTAACCAATGAAATAGCAATACAAGATTTACTTTTCACTTCAGCCACAGATAAGTCATCGTTAGTTCGACGAGTTTCCGCAGAAATATTGATCAAAGAGCTAGAAAATCTGGGGGATTTAACCATCGAACTTGCGCAAAAGTTCGCAGAAGATAAAGCGCCCGCAGTATCGGAACGAGGACGCTTTGCATTAAAAGAAATGGCTAAGCGCGAGTTGGTCAGCATGAATAACAAGACAACTTAAAATACTTATAAAAAAGCTTTAAAACGCAAAAAAGACCGGCCATTGTTAATCTCTGGCTGGCTCAGTTTAAAAATACCAAGCAGCGCTGCCACCACA
>Ga0187843_10000918_pt1 | contig 19346 bp, 18 predicted proteins | sample SpaLakP09_SKY_43_FD_134516 | JGI IMG/M metagenome (GOLD analysis project Ga0187843, IMG submission 134516) | Oligotrophic lake water microbial communities from Sparkling Lake, Wisconsin, USA - SP09_SKY_43 | ecosystem: Environmental > Aquatic > Freshwater > Lake | place: USA: Sparkling Lake...
CGATGCATGTCCAGGGCCCGCACCCCAGGCGGGGGTCGGGCTCTTCTTACGCCGGTATCAACCGGATCAAGTTCAGCGGGTCCGTGGCTTCCACCACATCTCAGCCCGGTGCATCGTGAACGACTGCACAACAGGGCCCCCCGGAGCGTGTCCGCAGTATATCCACATTAGGCTGGGCTCTCTGGACTGCGGGCAAACCCGAGCAAGGGAGCCCCCGCGCCTTCCCTAAACTCCCGCCTGCCGCGACCAGCGGTCCCGCTGACCCCCCAACACAATTTCAAGGAGCACAGCATGTGTCGAAGCAAGCGCCGGGCCTTGAGTCTGGTGGGTGTGGCCGTGACCCTGGCCACCACATTGAGCACCAGCCCGCTGGTGCAAGCCCAAGGCAGTGACGCCGGCAAGGCCGATGCCGGCAAGAGCAGCACCAGCAACAAGGCCGAGATGACCCCGGCCGAGCGTGCGCAGCGCGACGCCGACAAGGTGTTCCAGTGGATCCGCTTGCATGCCGACAAGCCGGGCGCCAAGCCCGCCATCATCCTGCCGGGCCAGAATTCGCCCGCTGCAGCGCCGGCCCCTGCACCCGCGCCGGTGGCGGCCAAAAGCGGCGCCAATCGCACACCCGAGCGCAATGGCGGCGCCGATCTGGCCGCGGCGAAGCGGTCCGGTGCTCCGTCCGACCGCAAGGGCATCAGCGAGACCGTCTCCGACATTGCGCCTGCAGGTACGCAAACGGCCGCCGCGCAACCCACGGAGCCGGCGCCCGAACCCACCCGGCTGGCCGCGGCGAGTTTGAGCGCGGCCTCGGTGCCGCCGACCCTGCCTGAAACCCTGGCTTCGCCGCCGGCGGCCGCCTCGCCGGCCTTTGCCGAGCCTCCGGCGCCTGCCGTCGAAACTCCGCTCAAGGCCATCAAGATGGTCGAGCCCGAGTTCCCGCGCCAGCTGCAGTCGACCCTGCGCTCGGGCTCGGTGCAGGTGCGCTTCACCGTCAACCCCGATGGCACGGTGGGCCGCGCCGAGGCGATCCAGACCACGCACCGCCGTCTCAGCCCGGCGGCGCTGGAGGCCGTCAACCAGTGGCGCTTCGAGCCCATCGCCAAGGCGCGTGAGGCGACGGTCGAGCTGGTGTTCCGCCTCGAGTGAGCTGAGTTCGGCGGCGGCCGGTGCCTCCGTGCCGAGGTACTGGTGTTTGCCTGATTGCGAAAATAGCCACTGAGTGCCGGAGTCGCTTCCGGCGCGTAAAATCGGCGCATCTGCAGCCCACAGGCGACACGCTCGATCATGGAAGACCTGCCTCTTGCCGCCCTGACCCAGGTGGCCGCTTATTTCCAGGCCCTGTCCGAGCCCACGCGCTTGCAGATCCTCAATCTGCTGCGTCAGCAGGAGCGCAAGGTGGGCGAGCTGGCCGAGCTGTGCGGCTTCAGCATTGCCAACATCTCCCGCCACCTGAGCCTGCTGCAACAGCAAGGCCTGGTCGAGCGGGAGAGCCGCGGCACCAGCGCCTACTACCGCATCGCCGATCCGGCGGTCTACCAGCTTTGTGATCTGGTGTGCGGCAGCATTGCGCAAAGCAATGCCCGAGCCGCCAAGATCAACGCGGCTTTCGTTCAGAACCGCTGACATATCCCGTTACAAAAACGGCAGGGGCTTGCGGGTGTTTCCGCGGGCTTGTGGCGTTGACGCGCGCGGCGCTTTGTCGGAATCTCCCTCTCTTTTCTTCCGCCCGCGACGGCCTGTGCTCCTGAGCCCGGATCAGCGCTGGCATTCTTGAGGGGTGATCGGTATGAACAAGCGAAGCGTCTGGGCGATCAAGCCCGTGTTGGTGGGCTTGATGGCTGTTGGGGCCTGTGGGGCCCTGTCGGCTCAAACGGCACCGGCAGGCAGCGCAGCCAGCGGCTATGCCAGTGTGGTCGTGTTCGGCGACAGCCTGGCGGACAGTGGCAACAATGCGCGCCTGATCGGCGTGGATGCGGGACAGGTCATCACGGGTGACAGCTACTTCGCCGCTCAACCGTTTGCGACGGGACGCTACAGCAACGGCCCCGTCTGGGCTGAACGCTTTGCCGAACATCTGGGCCTCAGCGCTCAGGCCTCGCTCTCGGGTGGCAGCAACTTCGCCTACGGCGGCGGCGCGACGGGACAGGACGGCTCGGGCACCCCCATCCCCGGCTTTCCGTTCAGCATGCGAAGTCAGCTGAACCAGTACCTGGCCACGGTGCCGCTCAGCGGCACGGCGGCGCCGGCGCAGAGCCTGTTTGTCTTCTCCGGCGGTGCGGTCAATGTCAGCCAGGCGATGGAGGCTTCGGCGCTGAATCCGCAAGCGGCACCGGCCATTGTTGCCGAGGCGGCACAGCGTTATGCCGAGGACATGGGTGCCATGGTGGACCAGCTGCAAGCGGCCGGGGCGCAGCACATCCTGCTGCTGAACGTCGGCAACTTCGGCCTCACCCCGCGTGCCCAGAGTTACGGCGCTTCGGTGGCGGCCGTGGGCTCGTGGGCGGCCGCGAGCATGAACCAGGCGCTGGCGCAGCGCATGGAGGGCGAGGCCGGCGTGCAGATTTTTGACCTGTTCGGGCTGCTCAGCCAGGCGGTGGCTCAGCCCTCGGCCTATGGCCTGAGCAATGTCAGCCATGCCTGCGGAGCGCTGCAGAACGGCTGCGATCCGGCCACGGCCTTGTTCTACGACGGCCAACACCCCACCGCCTTTGGCCACCAGCTGATTGCCGATCAGGTGTTTGCCGCCGCCGTGCCTGAGCCGGCTTCGGCTGCGCTGCTGCTGGCCGGATTGGCTGGCGTGCTGGCCCTGAGTCAGCGCCGCCGTCGCATGGCGAGGGCGGCCGGGGCTTGATCAGCGACCCGGGTCGGGCGCCTGGCCCGGGCATTGCGCCATGCGCGCAGCCAGGGCTTCGAGAAACACCCGGGTGCGCAGCGGCATCAGCCGCCGCTCGGGGAAGACCGCCCAGCAGGTGACGTCCGGCAGCTGCCAGTCCGGCAGCACGGGCTGCAACTGCCCGCTGGCCAGCCAGGGCCCGGCGAAATGGTTGCCCACCGCGGTGATGCCGATGCCTGCGCAGGCCAGGCGCAGCAGCATGTCGGGCGCATTGACCAGGCTGCGTCGGGCGGGCGTGCCGCTCCAGCTTTCTTCGCTGCCGTCGGAGCGAAGGCGTTGCAGACGCCAGGGCGGGGCCTCGCCCGCCCGGTTCAGAATCATCAAGCCATGCTGGTCGAGCAGGTCCTCGGGCTGCTGCGGCGCGCCATGGGCTTGCAGATAGCTCGGCGAGGCATAGAGCCCATTGCTGAACACGGCCAGGCGGCGCGCGGCCAGCTGGCTGTCGGCCGGCAGCTCGCCGATGCGCACGGCCAGGTCAAAGCCCTCGGCGATCAGGTCCACGCGACGCGGTGACAGGTCCAGCATCAAGGTGATGTCGGGGTAGCGCAGGGTGAAGTCCGCCAGCATGTCACCAAACGCATGGTGGGCCAGATCGGCCGGCATGGACACGCGCAGCCGGCCGCTGGGCCGCAGCTGGCGCTGCGAGGCCAGGGCCAGAGCGCCCTCGACCTCGGCGGTCAGCGCGCGCGCATGCTCCAGCACGCCGGCGCCGAATTCGGTCAGTGCCAGGCGCCGGGTGCTGCGCTGCAGCAGCTTTTCGCCCAGGCGCTGTTCGAGCGCGGCGATGCGCCGGGATACGCTGGATTTGGGCAGCTGCACCCGCTCGGCAGCGCGGCTGAAGCTGCCGCTGTCCATCACGCGGGCAAACAGCAGCAGGTCGTCGGCGTCGGGGCTCATGGGTGGAGGATCTCTTTGGATTGATGCTTTGGCGGAACAATCTTATCCAGAACGATGGCTTCTGTCGCTCGGGTGTTCTCAATACAGTGAGCTCATCGCTTCACCACCGGGTGCAGCGCAGCCCCACAGCCCGTCATCTCGAAAGGAATTCGCCATGAGCACCACCACCAACGCCTCCGCCACCCGCATCCTGCAAATCAACTCCAGCGCCCGCCGCGTGGTCGACGGTCAAGGTTCCGTCTCCACCCGTCTGGCCCAGGAACTGGTGGCCCGCCTGCAGGCCCAGCATCCGGCCAGCGAGCTGACCGTGCGCGACCTGGCCCTGCAGCCCCAGCCGGTGCTCGACGAAGCGGCCCTGCAAGCCCTGTTCACCCCGGCCGAGCAGCGCAGTGCCGAGCAGGCCGCCCGCGTCGCCCTGGATGACGCCCTGATCGCCGAAGTGCAGGCCGCCGACGTGCTGGTGATCGGCTCGCCCATGATCAACTTTGGCGTCAGCGCCCAGCTGAAGAACTGGATCGATGCCATCTCGCGCGCCCGCGTCACGTTCCACTACACGGCCAACGGCCCCGAAGGCCTGCTGAAGAACAAGAAGGTCTATGTCGTGCTGTCGCGCGGTGGCATCCACCGCGACCAGCCCAGCGACACCGTCGTGCCCTATCTGCGCAATGTGCTGGCCTTCCTCGGCATGACCGATGTGCAGTTCATCTATGCCGAAGGTCTGGCCATGGGCCCCGAGGCCGAAGCCGCCGGTTGGGCCGCAGCACGCGAGCAGATCGACGAAGCCCTCGCTACCATCGCCTGAGCGCCTGAGCGCCTGAGCGCGTTACCGCCCGCACCATCCCCCTCGAAGACTTCAGAAAGGTCGTCCCCGATGAGCAGCCCGTCCCCCGTTCGCCACCCTGTCCACAGCCCTCGTGCGGTGGAGCGCCTGGTCGCCGGCCAGGCCACCAGCGATGGGGCGGGCGTCAAGCTCACCCGGGTGCTGACGCAGGACCTGCAGCGCCGGCTCGACCCCTTTCTGATGCTCGATGCTTTTGGCTCCGACCAGGCCGATGACTACATCGCCGGCTTCCCCAACCACCCGCACCGTGGTTTTGAAACCGTCACCTACATGCTCGAAGGCCGCATGCGCCACCGCGACTCCGCTGGCAACGAGGGCTTGCTCGGTAACGGCGGAGTGCAATGGATGACGGCCGGTCGCGGCGTCATCCACAGCGAGCTGCCCGAGCAGGAGGAGGGCCGCATGGAGGGCTTCCAGCTCTGGCTCAACCTGCCCAGCCACGACAAGATGCGTGCGCCCTGGTACCGCGACATCCCCACGGCCGAGATTCCTGAGTTCCAGACCGAGGCGGGCGTCACCGTGCGCGTGATCGCAGGCAGCAGCCACGGCGTGAGCGGTGCCATGCAGCGCGAACACACCGAGCCGCTCTACCTGGACCTGCACCTGCCCGCCGGCGCCAGTTTCGAGCAGGCCTTGCCCGAGGGGCATAACGCCTTTGTGTATGTGTACCGTGGTGCGCTGGAGTTCCCGGGCGGCTGCCGTGTGCCGGCCCAGCGCATGGCCATTCTGGCCAACACGCCGGGCAGCGATGGGCTGGTCTTGCAGGCGGCAGCGGACGCGCCCAGCCGCGCCATCCTGATCGCCGGCCGGCCGCTGCGCGAGCCGATCGCCCAGCACGGCCCCTTCGTGATGAACACGCACGAGGAGCTGGTGCAGGCGGTGCGCGATTACCAGGCCGGCGTGCTGGCCTGACGCCGGCTCAGGGCTGGCTGCTGGCCTCGCCAGCACCCGCCGCCTTGGTCTGCGGTGCGGCCAGGGCGGCGTTGATGTCGGCGGCGATCGCGTCGAGCGAGCTCTCGCTGTAGCCGCGGTAGAGGCGGATGATGCGGCCGTCGCGGCCGATGATCAGCATGTGCGGGATGCCCTGCACCCCGAAGGCCTGCTGGGCCTGCTTGTCAGGGTCGTAAATCATCTGCAGCTTGAAGTCCTTGAGCGCGCGCTTGGCCTTGCGGAAGACATCGCGCGCCTCGGTGTTCACCGCGATCACTTGCAGGCGCTCAGGGCCGACCAGGTTCTGGATGTTCTCCAGCACCGGCAGCTCTTTCAGGCAATAGCCGCACCAGGTGGCCCAGAAGGTCAGCACCACGGCGCGGCCGGCGTACTGGCTCAGCAGAATGGTGTCGCCGTCGAGGTTCCTGCCGACGGCGTCGGGCGGCAGGTCGCCGGCGCCCGGTACCCCGGGCTTGGCCTGTGCCAGCGGGGCGGCCATCAGGGCCAGGCACAGCGGCAGGGTGCCAGCGGCGCGGCCTGCGTGCCGCGCCCAGGTACGGCTGCGACTGACGAAGGCCCGGAGATGGTGGTGGTGTGCAGCCATTCAACGGCCCTGGATGAAGCGCTCGAACGCGGGGATGCGGAAGTCCTTGGGGTACTCGTCACGGGTGCGCAGGGCGAAGCGCACTGCGATCTCACCGTCGACCGGGCGGTTGTTGATGCGCTGGGCATCAAAGGCCCAGCCCTCGAAGGAGGCCTTGGCAAAGCGGCGCACCGATTCCGGCATGCCCGGCAGCATCTGCACCTCGATCTTCTGGCACAGGCCTTCCGTGCTGACATGGCAGGTGGCTTGCATGCCGCCCTCCCAGCCTGCTTGCTGGCTGACATCCTTCGGATAGCTGGCCATGTATCGCTTGACCGGCAAAGGCGCCACCGCCAAGCCGAGGAATTGCACCTGGCTGTTCGCCTCGGGTGTGCTGGCCGGCAGCAACAGGTAGTTCAAGCGCACGCCGGTGCGAAAGGTGGCCGGCGAGCCATCGCTGTCCTGCACCGGCTGGATGCGTGCGGCTTGCAGCTGGCGCTTGACCAGCTCAGCAAAAGGCGTGGGCAGCACGGTCTCGTCGGGCAGGTGGAAGGCCAGATTGCGCCCGTCGGGGCCGAACAGCACATCGGCCCAGACTTCGTAGCGCTGGCCGGTGCTGGCGCTGCTGGCCGCCGAGCTTGGCGCCGCATCCTGGGCCCGGGCAGCACCAGCGGCGAGCAGCAGATGCGTACAAAGCAGACTGCTCAACAGGGGACTCAAGACCGTGCACGCGAAGGCGCGGCGGCGAGGTGAATTCAGGACGGGCATGGCGGTGGGCGGCTGGCGGCGGAGTCAGCGCATATTCTGCGTCAGCTCGAGTCCAGCCTGAGTCCAGCGCGTGGCCGATTCGCCTCACCCTGAAGTGGGGACGGTGCTCACAAGAGCATGGTTCGCAGCGAATCGAACTGCCAGCGCAGGAAGCGGCCCAGGCCTACCACGTCCGGGAAGATGCTGCTGGCGGTGATCTGGTGGTGCTCGGCCAGGAACTGCAGGGCCCGGCTTTTGCAAGCGGCGGTGATGGTGACGCGGCCGAAGTGCGGCTGCACCTCGAAACCGCTTGCGGCATTCAGCTTTTGCCGTTCCAGATCGAGCGTGCGGATCAGTTGGGCGTGATCCGAAAACACCTCGCTGGCCACCGTGTGATGGCCAAGTTGGGTGCGCATGCGCGGCGAGATCTTCGGGTCCAGCTCCACCAGGGCCGGCACCCCGGGCTGGTAGAGGTAGGCTGGCTCGGCAGGGGGTTGCGGGCTGGCATCGAGCAGGGCGCTCCAGCGCCCATCCTGGTTCCGCTGCTCGATGAAGATGCTGCGGTCGTAGAACCAGAGCTCGGCGTCCTCGCCCGGGTCGCTGGCGCAGGCGAAGTAGAGCGAAGTCCAGTAGCTGGCGCTCCAGTCCAGCAGGCGTGTCGGGATCTCGTAGTGCTGCATGACGCTGAGGCAGCGCAGGGGGTGGAAGTCGTCGATCTGCTGGGTGTTGGGCATGTCGCCATGGCGATCGGGCAGCTTGGCGTAGTGATCGCGAAAGGCCTGCACCAGATGCTGTTCGATCAGCTCGGCCGTGGCGCTGGACGGGCGGGTGAACTGGCGCTGGAACGAGGGCTGCAGGCTGCCGAAAGGCCGCGATTGGCCGCGGTAGGCCCAGATGCGGCCTTGGCTGCGGTGGCTTTCGAACAGGTCGATCAGTTCCGCCACGGCGGTGATGGCGGCGGGCGCCGTGATGGCTTGCAGTTCCTGGGCGTCGAGCTTCATGGGGGCAGGGTCTCCGGTCGGGCGATGCGCGCCCGCAGTCGGCAGCATGCCTTCAGACCCGGCTCCTGCCGAGCTGAACATTCCCCAGGGCCTGTCCCTGAAAGAAGGCTCAGCTGGGCCTGGGGCGGCGAATTGTCAGGCGCGAGGTTCGCCGGTTTCTGGCCGCCAGCGCCGCAGCAACAAGGCATTGCTGACCACCGACACGCTCGAGAAAGCCATGGCAGCACCGGCCAGCACCGGGTTCAGCAAACCGAAGGCTGCAAGAGGAATGCCCACGGCGTTGTAGGCAAAGGCCCAGAACAGGTTCTGGCGGATCTTGGCGTAGGTCCGGCGCGAGATGGCAATCGCGTCGGCCACCAGGGCCGGGTCGCCTCGCATCAGGGTGATGCCGGCCGCGGCCATGGCCACCTCGGTGCCGCTGGACATGGCCAGGCCCACATCGGCCGCGGCCAGGGCCGGCGCGTCGTTGATGCCGTCGCCCACCATGGCCACACGGCGCGGCTCACCTTGTGGGCCGGTCTTGAGCGCGCTGACGATGCGCGCCTTGTCCTGCGGCAGCACTTCGGCATGGACTTCATCGATGCCCAACTGGCGGGCCACGGCAGCGGCCGCGCCACGGTTGTCGCCGCTGATCAGGGCGGTCTGCACGCCCATGGCGTGCAGGCGATCGACCGCCTGCCGTGCGCTGGGCTTGAGCCGGTCGCCAAAGGCCAGCAGGCCCAGCAGCTGCGGGGGCTCTTCGCCGCCACGACCCAGGGCGGCCAGCCAGGACAGGCTGTGGCCCTGCGCCTGCAGCGCCTCCGCACGGGCTTGCAATGGACTCAGGTCCAGGCCCAGCTCTTGCATGAAACGGCTGCTGCCCAGGCGCAGCTCGCGCGCCTGGCCTTGCCAATCGACCTCGGCGGCCACGCCGCGGCCGGCCACGGCGTGCATCTCGCGTGCCGTCGGGATGGGCAGTTCGGGGCTGTCTGCGGCGGCCTCGCGCACGGCGCGGGCCAGGGGGTGTTCGCTGCCTGCCTGTACGGCCGCGGCCAGGGCCAGCAAGTCGGCATGGCCTTCGTGGGCCAGCAGGCGAGGGCGGCCCTCGGTCAGGGTGCCGGTCTTGTCAAAGGCCACCAGGTTCAGGCCGTGCGCCAGCTCCAGGGCTTGTGCGTCCTTGATCAGGATGCCGTGGCGTGCCGCCACGCCGGTGCCGGCCATGATGGCCGTGGGTGTGGCCAGGCCCAGGGCGCAAGGGCAGGCGATCACCAGCACCGAGACGGCATGCAGCAGGGCGGGCTCCCACTGCCCCGTGCCCAGCCCCCAGCCCAGCAGGGTCAGCAGGGCGAGCAGCAGCACCACGGGCACAAAGACGGCGCTGACCTGATCGACCAGGCGCTGGATTGGCGCCTTGTGGCCTTGTGCGTCTTCCACCATGCGGGCGATGCGGGCCAGCGTCGATTCGGCGCCCAGCGCGGTGCAGCGCAGGCGCAGCAGGCCTTCGCCGTTGACGGCGCCGCCGGTCAAATGATCGCCGGCCTGCTTGGCCACCGGCAGGCTCTCGCCCGTGATCAGCGATTCATCGACCTGGCTGCGGCCTTCCAGCACAAGGCCATCCACCGGGATGCGCTCGCCCGGCCGCACCAGCACCTCGTCGCCCAGATTCAGTTGCTCAAGCGGCAGCTCTTGCTCGCGACCCTCGCGCAGCACGCGGGCGCTCTGCGGCTGCAGGGCCTGCAGGGCGCGGATGGCCTCGGTGGTCTGGCGCTTCGCCCGCGCCTCCAGCCATTTGCCCAGCAGCACCAGGCAGATGACCACCGCCGCCGATTCGAAGTACAGCGCCATGCTCATCGGCCCATGGGCCCAGAGCTCGTAGAGCGACAAACCAAACGCGGCGCTGGTGCCAAGCGCCACCAGCAGGTCCATATTGCCGCTGCGAGCGCGCAGCGCGGCCCAGCCGGCCTTGTAAAAGCGTGCGCCCAGCCAGAACTGCACCGGCGCCGCCAGGGCCAGCTGACCGTAGCCATTCAGCATCCAGTGCTGGCCGACCAGCATGCCCAGCATGGGCAGCACCAGGGGCGCGCACAGCAGGGCCGCAATCAGCACCGGCCAGGCGCTTTGGGCCCAGGGTGTTGCTGGCGCTGCCGCGTCGGACCCGCTCTCGTCCAGCTTTCGTGCGCCATAACCGGCTTTCTCCACAGCCTGGATCAGGACGCGCGCCTCCAGGCCCGCCAAGGTGCGCAGCGCTGCCGTCTCGGTGGCCAGATTGACCTCGGCGGAGATCACGTCGGGAATCTTGTCCAGCGCGCGCTCGACCCGCCCGCTGCACGAGGCGCAGGTCATGCCCTCGATCTTCAGCCGCAGCGCCTGCTCGCGCAGCGGATAGCCCGCCTGCGCCAGGACCGCAGCCAGCGGCGCCAGCGCCACCGTGCCCTCGACCAGGGCCGTCTCCGTGGCCAGATTGACCTCAGCCCGGCTCACCCCCGGCTGCTTGATCAAGAGCTTTTCCACCCGCGCGACGCAGGAGGCGCAACTCATGCCGGACAGAGGCAGGCGCAGGGAGTGAGCGGCGTTTGCGGCCGTATTGGAAGCAGGTATCGCAGTCATTTGCTCAGTGTCGCCCCAAGTGCTCGTGCCTGGCCTAGACTTGCAGCAAGTTCTTCAGCCTTCCACGCCCCATGCCCGAATTCACCCTCCCCGATTTGAGCTGCGGCCACTGCGTCGCAGCGATCACCCAGGCTGTGTCGGCGGCCGACCCGCTGGCGCAGCTGCAGTTCGATCTGCCCCAGCATCGCCTGAAGATCGAGGGCGGCCAGCTCGACGAGGCGGCGTTGGCCGCGGCCTTGCGTGAGGCGGGCTACCCGCCGGCCTGAGCGTCCGGTGCGTCTTTGGGCCAGTGCAGTCGCTTGCGTGAGCCCGCTGTTGTTCCCCGCAGCTCGGGAGGCTTGTCGACATGCTGGAAGCGATCCAACAGGCCGCGGCCGTTGAGGACGGTTCGGTCAATCCGCATTACCTCGACCATCTGGTGGCCACCGCTGAGACGCGGGACATCGAGGCCACCGAGGACATCCTCAGCGGCAGCGGCGTCAAACTGCTGGCCCGGGGCAGCAAGATCAGTGCGGCCCAGCGTGAGCGCCTGCTGCAGCACAAGCTGCAGAAGCCCCTCGAACATTGCCTGGGCTTGAGCGAGGGCATCTCGCCGCAGCGACTGGCCGAGGTGGCCCATGCCCTGCTTGAGCGCTACCCTTTGCTGGCCGGCTTGTGCAGCCATGCGCGGGCGCGGCCGGCGGCCGAGTCCTTGGCGCACCTGCCGCTGTCGCCGCCGCTGCAGGCCTTGCTGACCATCTACGCCCAGCGCGGGCCGGACCGTCTGGAGCATGCTGTCGGTGTGGCGCTGGCAGCCCTGGGCCTGGGCCGGCGTCTGATGCCGGGCGATCTCGAGGCCCATCGCCTCTTGAAGCTGGCCGGTCTCTTGCACGATGTGGGCGAGCTTTATTTGCAGCCCGATTACCTGCGCCGCGATCTGCCCCTGCATGCCGAGCAGTGGCGCCATCTGGTCAGCCACCCCATCATCAGCCACCGGGTGCTGCATGGCATCGAGGGGGGCGGGCCGGCGCTGGCCGCGCTGGTGATCAGCCACCACGAACGACTCGATGGCTTCGGTTACCCGCAAGGCCTGCGTGGCGAGGCCGAGCTGGGCCTGCCGGCGCAGATTCTGGCTGCGGCCGAATGGCTGGTGGGTTTGATGGAAAGCGGGGCCAGCGCGGTGGTGTATGCCAGCATCGCCACCAAGCTGATCCCGGGCGAGTTCAGCGATCAGCTGCTGGAAGAACTGCGTCAGGTGTCAGCCGCCAGTGCTGGCCCGCACGGCCTGCCGAATGAAGCGGCCAGCCTGGCCGATGCCCTGCCCAAGGCGGTGCGGGTGGCGATAGTGTTGCGCAGCTTCCGCCGCTCCCGTGAACAGATCGAGGCGCGCCTGGCCGACGCCAGCCCGGCCTTGCGCAGCATGCTGGAGCTGTTCCTGCACCGGCTGCAGCAGCTGCAGACCTCCTTCACCAGCGCCGGCCTGGACACCGGCCAGCCCGAACAGGTCTTTGACGAGCTGGTGGCTGAAGCCGGTGCGGTGAAGGTGGAAGTGGTGTCGCTGGTGCGCGAGTTCAGCTGGCGCATGCGCGAGCTGGAGCGCGAATCGCTGATGCGCGCCAGCCAGCTCAGCAGCGAAGATCAGGCCCTGTTGCAGGGCCTGATCGACACGCTCAAGGCCGATCTCAGCCCGTCTTCTTGACCAGCAGCGCGGTGTCGATCGGCAGCTGGCGCAGGCGCACGCCGGTGGCGGCGAAGATGGCATTGGCCACCGCCGGCGCCAGCGGCGGCGTGCCCGGCTCGCCGATGCCGCCGGGCGCTTCCTGGCTGGCCACCATGTGGACTTCGACCTTGGGCATCTCGCTCATGCGCACGACCGGGTAGTCGTGGAAGTTGCTTTGCTCCACGCGCCCGTCCTTGTGCGTGATCTTGCCGTAGAGCGCGGCGGAGAGACCGTAGCAGATGGCGCTCTCGACCTGGTGGCGGATGGTCAGCGGGTTGACGGTCTGACCGCAGTCCACGGCCGCCACCACGCGGTGCACCTTGGGCACGCCGTCCTTGCCCACCGAGACCTCGGCCACCTCGGCGACAAAGCTGCCGAAGCTCTCGGCCGCGGCAATGCCCCGGAACACGCCCTTGGGAGCCTTCTTGCCCCAGCCGGCCTTGGCGGCAGCCAGGCGCAGCACGGCCTGCAGGCGCGGCTGCTTGCTCAGCGCAGCCAGGCGGAACTGCAGCGGGTCGGCGCCGGCCGCATGGGCCATCTCGTCGACGAAGCTCTCGAGGAAAAAAGCGTTCTGCGAATGCCCCACCGAACGCCAGAACCAGACCTGCGGGCCGGGCTCGGCGCGGCCGTAGGCGATGCGCAGATTGGCGATGTCGTAGGGCTGGTCGGCCAGGCCCTCCACGGCCATGGAGTCGACGCCGTTCTCGGGGATCTTCATGAAGCCCGAAGCCGCCATGATGGAGGGTGAGCCCACATCGGCGCGCAGCATGCTAGGCCGACCTTGGGCGTCCAGCGCCGCCTCGAAGTGCACGGCCGAGGCCGGGCGGTAGAAGCCGGCGGCCATGTCGTCGGCGCGGTCGTAGATCAGCTTGACCGGCCGGCCGCTGATCTTGGACAGCAGGGTCGCCGCGATGGTGAAGTCATGCGCAAAGCGCCGGCCGAAACCGCCGCCCAGCAAGGTGGTGTTGACCTTGACATTGGCCTGCGGCACGCCGGCCACCTGGGCCACCACCATCTGGGTCGGCCCCGAGCCCTGGGTGCCCACCCAGACCTCGGCGCGGTCCGCCTGCACCCAGGCCAGGCAGTTGAGGGGCTCCATGCAGGCCTGGGCCAGATAGGGCACTTCGTAGCGGGAGCTCAAAGTCTTGCCGGCGTTGGCCGCAGCGTCCTTGAGGTTGCCTTGGTCCACCGCCACGGCCGTGGCCTGCTCGGCCCCTTGATGCAGCATGGCGCTGACCTGTGCGGCCGACAGTGCCGCCTGCTCGGGCTTGGCGCTCAGGTCCCACTCCAGCTTGAGGGCCTGGCGGCCTTGCTGCGCCGCCCAGTAGCCCTGGGCCAGCACGGCCACACCGAAGGGCAGGGTGATGACTTGCACCACACCTTTGACCGCGCGGGCTGCGGCCTCGTCCATCTGCTTGGGCTTGGCGCCGTCAAAAGGTGCACGCGACAAAACGGCGACCACCATGCCCTCGACCTGGGCGTCGATGCCGTAGCGGGCCGTGCCATTGGTCTTGGACGGGGTGTCCAGGCGGCGTGTCGGCTGGCCGATGATCTTGAAATCGGCCGCGGCCTTGAGTTTGGGGGCGCTGGGCACGGGCTGCTGCGCAGCGGCCGCGACCAGGGCGCCGTAGGCCACCTTCTGGCCGGCCGGGCCCAGCACATGGCCGCGCTCGGTGCGCAGCTGGGCAGCCGGCAGCTGCCACTGGGCGGCGGCTGCGGCCACCAGCATCTCGCGCGCGGCGGCACCGGCCTGGCGCAGCGGCTTCCAGTGGGCGCGCACGGTGGTGCTGCCGCCGGTCGCTTGCATGCCGAACATGGGGTTGTTGTAAGCGGTGTCAGCCGAGGCCTGCTCGACCCCGACCTGGCGCCAGTCGGCGTCCAGCTCTTCGGCCAGCAGCATGGGGATGGAGGTCAACACGCCCTGGCCCATTTCCGAGCTGCCGCAGATGACGGTGACGCGGTTGTCCGGCGTCAGGCGCAGCCAGGCGTGAGGGGCGAAGGTGTTGCTGGTCTGGGCTTGCGCCTGGCGAGGGCTCAGCGGCAGGGCAAAGCCAATGCTCAGAGCGGCAGCGCTGCCAGCGCCGGCCTGCAGCAGCTGACGGCGGTTGAGCTTGGGGCTGACCGAAGCGGTGTGGCGTGTGTCCATCTCAAGCTCCCTTGTGGTTGCTCAGCGTGGCCGAGGCGTCGTGGATGGCGACCCGGATCTGGTTGTAGGTGCCGCAGCGGCAGATGTTGCCGCTCATGGCTTGGTCGATGTCGGCATCGCTGGGCTTCTTCTTGGCGGCCAGCAAGGCGCAGGCGCTCATGATCTGGCCGCTCTGGCAGTAGCCACATTGCGGCACATCGAGCTTGACCCAGGAGGCCTGCACGGCTCGCCCGGTCTTGCTGGCGCCGATGCCTTCGATGGTGGTCACTTTCTTGCCGGCAGCAGCCGACAGCGGGGTCGAGCAGGCGCGCACCGGCTGGCCGTCGAGGTGCACGGTGCAGGCGCCGCACAGGGCCATGCCGCAGCCGAACTTGGTGCCGGTCAAACGCAAGTCCTCACGCAGCGCCCACAGCAGGGGCATGTCGGGGTCGGCGTCGAGGGTGGTGGCCTGGCCGTTCACGGTCAGCTGGATGCTCATGGGCGTCTCCTGGGGTGGGGAGGGTGGGCGAAAAGGGGAGGGAGTTCGGCGCGAACCAAGGAGGCGGACCACAGCCCGGCCAAACCTTGCGCTGCGTGCAGCTTACACAGACTGGGCCGTTCTTGCAGGGCGATGTGGATTGTCCGAGCGCCGGGCTGGCTGAGGCTTGGCGGGCCCGCCCGTGTGCTGAGGCCTGGGTGGGGGCTGGACCGGCCCTGGATGTATGGCGCTCCTATCGCGTGTGCCTTCACCCAGGTCAGAGGCGGCGCAGGCCGGCAAGGCCGCCAACTCTTCCTCTCTCCTTCCCGCCGAGCCCGGCATGAGGGCTGACCCTCTTGTCTCTTCCTCTTGGGGTGCCTAACGTCAAGCCTCTTTGTACTCCCTCCGCCCCAGCCTCGCTCGGGCCATGCTGCCATGTCGATCCAGCTGCCCGTACTTCCCTGCCTGTCTTTGCGCCAGGCCTTGTGGGTCTTGCGCCTGGGCATCCCGGCCCTGTTCATGGCCCATGCGGTGACACGCATCTTCAATGGCACGATCCCACGCTTTGCCGGCTACCTCTCGCAGTTCAGCTTTCTGCCCGAACCGCTGCTCTGGGTCTGGGCCATCACGGCCACCGAGATCATTGCCGGCAGCTGCCTGATGCTGGGCATCGCCATGCGCTGGGCCGCGGCCGCCCTGGCCGTCATCGCGCTCGGTGGCATGGCCTTGATCCATGTGCACCGCGGTTGGTTTGTTGGCGAGCACGGCTCGGGCGGGGTGGAGTACAGCGTCTGCCTGCTGCTGGGCTTGCTGGTGTTGGCGGCGGCGGATCGTGAATTCGTGCGAAAGCCCCCGTCGCCCACTCTTGAGGCCTGAGGCTGCCCTTTCCGACGCCGCTGCAGTGGCACCTTGCCCTCGGGCTTGCAGTCACGGGCCTTGCCCGACCGGATCGGCCTGTTGGGTCTGTGCACTTTCAGCCCACCTTGCGACCGCCTCAGCGTGCTCAAGCGTGATGAACTTGGCACTGTTTACAGCGCCTTACCCCTTGTTGCAGCCTTGCGCGGCGGCGAAGCGCAGCATGGCCCCCACACAGTTCAGAACAACACCGAACTGAGGGACCGCGCCCAAGCGTGGCACCCTCGGCACGGAGCGCCGGTCAGGGTCCGCGCTCCACGGCGTCGATTGGGGGTACATCATGAGATTCGAAGGTCGCTTGACGGCCTGGGCCGCCTTGCGCGGCTACGGCAGCATTGCGCCGCTGGAGGGCGGCGAGGAATTGTTCGTCCACATCTCGGCGTTTCCGCCGGATGGCGAACAGCCGCTGTTGGGCGAGGTGCTGAGCTTCGAGGTGGTGATTGGCCGCGACGGCCGCAAGCAGGCCATGCGGGTGCAGCGCTCGAAACGCCGCCTGCCCGAGGCTGCACCGGCCCCGGCGACCAAGGCTCGATTGCAAGGCGCGGCCTACCACCAGCGGAGACAGCTGCAGCGCCGCCTGCGTTGGGCCTCGGTGTGTGCGGCTTTGCTCGTGGCCCTGGGCACGGTGGTCTGGCTGGACATGAGCCGTGCCGATACGCCGGCGCAGATGCTGCACAAGCTGAGCCTGGCCTGGGGGCATTGAGGCCCCGGCCTCTTTTGCTTGTCGGCGCGCCCGGTGTCAGTCCCGCACCCAGGCCATGGCGCCGCCGCCGCCGCCCTTGCGCTCGGCGTTCTTGCGCGTGCGCAGCACTGCCTCGAAGGCCTGCTGCGCGCCGTTGTTCAGCGCCACCAGCAGGCCGCTCATATCGTCGACGCTGAGGGTGTCGGTGTCACGGCGGAACTGCTTGATGGCCGGCGCCAGCATCTCCTTGGCCACGGCCGGGTGCGTGACCGCCACCACCAGCATGGCGCTGAAGAGATCGGGGAAACGGGTGCACAAGGCCTTGATGCGCTTGAGCGCCTGGGCCGGCGAGCTGCGATGGCCCGGGGCAATCCACTGCACCTCGTCATTGGCCTGGATCAGCTCGGCCTCGAGGATGCGGATGCGGGTCAGCAGGTACTCGCAGTCGCGCGCCGCCATGGCTTGCAGCTCGGCTTCGTCGTCGCTCTCCGCATGGGGGTAGCGCTCTTGCACCATGTGGGCAAGCGCAGCTTCGAGCTCGGGCAGGGTCGGGGCGGGAACTTCAGCCATGACATGGGGCCTGGGCAAGAGGCCGATGGAGCGCGGCAGACAGCGGCGGGATTCTCTGGTTTCGACCGTTGGGCCCCGAACTTGAGCGGTGCGGGCCCACCCGAGCGGTTTTTATGACGCCGCTGTGGCGCCCCGGCCCGGGCATGCCCTAGGGCGCAAGCGCGGGTGGCCTCGGCACAATGCCCGCTCCTGTCTTGTCGCGCAGTCCTGGAACAAGCCAGCCCGCCCTGAACCCCGGTCTCCGACACGGACACGATGCCATGAATGCTCCCGCCAATTTCCTCAACCGCCGCGGTTTTGTCGCCGGTTCCCTGACCCTCGGTGCGGGCCTGACCCAAGCCGGCGCTGCCAGCCAGCTGCCGGTGGCCCCCATGCCTTCGGGGCGTTTTGATGCCCTGGACCTGCAGGCCATCCAGCAAGGCCTGGCCGGCGGCCAGCTCAGCTGCGAAAGCCTGACCCGCCATTACCTGCGCCGCATCAACACACTTGATCGCCAGGGCCCGCAGCTGCGCTCGGTGATCGAGCTCAACCCCCATGCCCTGGCCGAAGCTCAGGCCCTGGACCGCGAGCGCCGCGACAAGCGCCGCGGCCAGCGTGGCCCGCTGCACGGCGTGCCGGTGCTGATCAAGGACAACATCGCCACCGCCGACGCCATGAGCACCACGGCCGGCTCCCTGATGCTGGCCGGCCTGCATGCCAGCCGCGATGCCTTTCTGGTCACCCGCCTGCGTGCGGCCGGCGCCCTGATCCTGGGCAAGACCAACCTCAGCGAGTGGGCCAATATCCGTTCCAGTCGCTCCACCAGTGGCTGGAGCAGCCGCGGCGGCCAGACCCGCCACCCCCATGTGCTGGCGCGCAACCCCAGCGGCTCCAGCTCCGGCTCGGCCGTGGCCGTGGCGGCCGGCTTGTGCGCCCTGGCCGTGGGCACCGAGACCGATGGCTCCATCACCTCACCGGCCAGCATCTGCGGCATCGTCGGCTTCAAGCCGACCGTGGGCCTGGTCAGCCGCAGCGGCATCATCCCCATCTCGGCCAGCCAGGACACGGCCGGCCCCATGACCCGCCATGTGCGCGATGCCGCTGCCCTGCTGCAGGTGCTGGCTGCGCCCGACACTGAGGACCGCGCCACCGCCGCCGCGCCCAAACCGGCTGATTACCTCGCCGGCCTGCGCAAGGATGCGCTGCGCGGCGCTCGCATCGGCGTGCTGCGCAGCGCCCAACCGCCGCAGCCGCAGGTGAACGCCTTGTTCGAAGAGGCGCTGGCTGTGCTCAAGGCCCAGGGGGCGGTGCTGGTCGACCAGGACCTCAAGATCCCGCACCAGGAGAAATACGGCGAGAGCGAAATGACCGTGCTGATGCACGAGCTCAAGGCCGGCCTGGCCGAATACCTGGCTGCCTACCAGCCCGACGCGCCGGCCAAGGATCTGGCTGGCCTGATCGAATGGAACAAGGCCCATGCCAAGACCGTGATGCCCTTCTTCGACCAGGAGTTGTTCGACATGGCGCAGGCCACCCAAGGCCTGGACGCGGAGGTCTACCGTCAGGCGGTTGAGACCAACCAGCGCTATGCCCGCAAGGAAGGCCTGGACGCCTTGTTCGCCGAACACCAGCTCGACGCCGTGGTCGCGCCCAGCGGCAATCTCGCCTGGCTGACCGACCCCCTGCTGGGCGATCACTTCACCGGCGGCGGTTTCACCTCGCCCTTTGCCGTGGCCGGCTACCCGCACCTGACCGTGCCCATGGGCCTGGTGTCCGAGCTGCCCGCCGGCATTTCCTTCGGCGGCCTGGCCTGGCAGGAAGCCAAGATCCTGGCCTACGGTTACGCCTACGAGCAGGCCAGCCTCAAGCGGGCAGCGCCGAAGTTCCTCAGCAAGGTCTAAGCACAGGCCGTCAGGCCCCATAAGAAAAGCCCGGCGTGACCGGGCTTTTTTTCGCTTGCTTGGGCGTCGCGCCAGCATGCGCTGAGGCCTGAATGATGCACGCGCTGCTGTGTATGCAGCGGGAACAGTCCGCAATCAGCCCAAGCGCAAGCTTGCGCTCAGGCCTGAACGAGGCGCCGGATGCTGCGCAGCTTGCTTCGTGCCTCGGCGTTCAGCCTTCGCGCAAGCCTGCGCTCAGGCCTGATTGAGGCAGAGCCCCCTGCGCAGGCAGGGCGCTCTGTCCGCAATCAGTCCTCGTTGCTGAAGACCAGCTTGACTTCGTGGTGCTGCTTTTCGCCGCTGGCTTCGAAGCGCCAGTCCATCAGGGCGTTGGTGACCGAACGGTCGAAGACCTTGCGCGGTTGCGCTTCCAGGATGTCCACGCCGGTGACCTTGCCGTCGCCGTCGATGGCCATCTTGGCGGTCACGGTGCCGCGGGTGATGGATTGCTTTTCGGCTTCACGCGGGAACTCGGGCGGCACCTTC
>Ga0187843_10000920_pt1 | contig 19338 bp, 11 predicted proteins | sample SpaLakP09_SKY_43_FD_134516 | JGI IMG/M metagenome (GOLD analysis project Ga0187843, IMG submission 134516) | Oligotrophic lake water microbial communities from Sparkling Lake, Wisconsin, USA - SP09_SKY_43 | ecosystem: Environmental > Aquatic > Freshwater > Lake | place: USA: Sparkling Lake...
GGCAGCGCGCTGCCAGCAAGACGCCGGCGCTAGACCAGTACACCACCCAACTGACCCAGCGTGCCCGCGACGGCAAGATCGACCCGGTCATCGGGCGCGATGCCGAGATCCGCCAGGCCGTCGACATCCTGCTGCGCCGCCGCCAGAACAATCCCATCCTGACCGGCGAGGCCGGTGTGGGCAAGACCGCCGTGGTCGAGGGACTGGCGCTGCGCATTACCCAGGGGGATGTACCGCAACCCTTGCAGGGCGTGGAGATTCATACGCTGGACATGGGCTTGCTGCAGGCCGGCGCCAGCGTCAAGGGCGAGTTCGAGAATCGGCTCAAGAACGTGATCGACGAAGTCAAAAAGAGCCCGCACCCCATCATCCTCTTCATCGATGAGGCGCACACCATGATCGGCGCCGGCGGCCAGGCCGGCCAGAACGATGCGGCCAACCTGCTCAAGCCGGCGCTGGCGCGTGGCGAGCTGCGCACCATCGCTGCAACCACCTGGAGCGAATACAAGAAGTATTTCGAGAAGGATGCTGCGCTGGCGCGGCGCTTCCAGGTCATCAAGGTCGAGGAGCCGACTGAGGAAGTGGCGTGTGCCATGCTGCGCGCCATGGCCCCGCTCATGGAACAGCATTTTGGTGTGCGCGTGTATGACGAAGCCATCACCGAGGCCGTGCGGCTCTCGCACCGCTACATCAGCGGCCGCCAACTGCCGGACAAGGCCATCAGCGTGCTGGATACGGCCTGCGCCAAGGTCGCGTTGGGACAGAACGCCACACCCGCGTTACTGGAGGGCGTCACGCGGCGTTTGGAGCGTCTGGATGCGGAAATCGCCGCGCTCCAACGGGAAACTGCCAGCGGCTCGGAGCACCAGGCGCGATTGGCTGACCTGCAGGCGCAGCACGCCACCGCCCTGACTGAACAGTGCGAACTGCAAACGCGCTGGGAGCACGAGCGCGGCTTGAATGAAAGCATCCAGCAGGTGCGCGCCGCGCTCGAAGATGCCAACAAGGAAGGCAGTGCCGCCGGCGAGGCTGACACTGCACGTGCCGAACTGAAGCAGTTGCTGGACGAGTTGAAGAGGCACCAGGGAGAAACCCCGATGGTCCCGGTCCAGGTGGATGGCCATGTCGTCGCCGAGATCGTGGCCGGCTGGACCGGCATCCCGCTGGGCAAGATGGTCAAGGACGAGATCAAGACCGTGCTGGGCCTCGATGCCCTGCTGCGCGAACGCGTACTGGGGCAGCCGCAGGCAACTTCTGCCGTGTCGCAGCGCGTACGGACCTCGCGTGCCAACCTGGATGATCCCGGCAAGCCCAAGGGCGTGTTCCTGTTCGTGGGACCGTCCGGTGTCGGCAAGACCGAGACCGCGCTGGCCCTGGCCGATGTGCTTTATGGCGGCGAACGCAAGCTCATCACCATCAACATGAGCGAATACCAGGAAGCCCACACGGTTTCCGGCCTCAAGGGTTCGCCGCCGGGCTATGTCGGCTATGGCGAGGGCGGCGTGCTGACCGAGGCGGTGCGGCGCAATCCGTACAGCGTGGTCTTGCTTGACGAGGTCGAGAAAGCCCATCCGGACGTGCTGGAGCTGTTCTTCCAGGTCTTCGACAAGGGCGTGATGGACGATGGCGAAGGGCGCGAGATCGACTTCAAGAACACCATCATCATCCTTACCAGCAATGTCGCCTCCTCCCAGATGATGCAGGCTTGCCTGAACAAGACGGCAGAAGACTTGCCGACGCCGGACGAACTCGATGCGCTGATCCGTCCGCAACTGGTGAAGGCCTTCAAGCCCGCTTTCCTGGGGCGCCTCAAGGTGATTCCCTATTACCCGATTGCCGACGAGGTGCTGGTGGAAATCATCAAGCTCAAGCTGGCCCGCATCGCCAAGCGGATCGCCGAGAACCACAAGGCCGAGTTCAGTTACGACAAGGCCCTGGTCGAGGCCGTGCTGGCGCGCTGCACCGAGGTCGATTCCGGCGCCCGCAATGTGGACAACATCCTCAACGGCAGTCTCCTGCCGGAGATCGCTGAAAGCGTGCTGGCGCGCATGGCCGAAGGGCAGGGCATCAGCCGCATCAAGGTATCGGCCAGCAAGAAGGGCGATTTCAAGTACACCATCCAGTAAGCTCACGAAGTGACCAAGACCATGACGTGTCCATCTCCATTCCCTCATACAGCCAGTTTCGCCAGTGACGCAATCCGGCCAGACGCGGGGCGGCCATGAACGCCTCAGCCATCGCCGCCCTGGCCGGCACGTGGAATCAATCCACCCGTGTGATGCGGCTGCACCTGCCTGCGGGTGCGGACCTGGGCGCAGATGCGCTGATGGCCGAGAAGCTGCAGGCCGTCGAAGAGATCAGTGCCTTCCACGAAGGCAATGACATCGCCGGGGTTGACGGGGCCATTGCCGGTTATCGGCTGCAGTTGTCTTGCCTCAGCCTGAACGCCGGCATTTCCCTGCGCAAGCTGGTGGGGCAGGCGGTGCTGGTCGAACTGGACACCGATGGCGCAGCGCGCGCCTTCCATGGCCACGTCACTGATTGCCGGATGGAAGGGGCCAACGGCGGCATGGCCCGTTACGTGCTGACCATTGAACCCTGGCTGGCCTTCCTGCGGCATCGCCGCGACAGTGCGGTATTCCAGGACATGACCGTGCCGGAGATCATCGACTCCGTCTTTCGCGACTACCAGGGCCAAGGCAGGCTGCAACCGGCTTGGCGACTGGACTTGCAGGATGCCACGGTCTACGCCCGGCGCAGTCTGGTGACGCAGTACCAGGAAACCGACCTGGCCTTCGTCAATCGGCTGCTGGCCGAGGAAGGCCTGTTCTACACCATCGAGCACAAGGGCGATGCGAGCAGCGCCAGCCTGGGCACGCATACGGTGGTGATTGCCGACCACAACGGCAGCTTCAGGCCCAATGCACGCGCGCAGATCGCCTTCAGCCAGCCGGGCGCGGTGATGCCGCAGGACAGTATCGATCGCTGGCGCAGCGTGCGCCGCTGGCAGAGCAATGCGGTTGAAATCCTGACCTGGGATTATCGCCAGGCCGCAGTGCGGGAGGCCAGCAGCATGAGCAGCGGCGGCGACCACACCAACGGCAGCCAGGGAGAAACGCCGGGCGGCCTGGTATTGACCGTGCGCGATGCGCCCGGCGTCTACGCCAACGAGAATCGCGCGCAGGCTGAGCGCCAGGCACGCAACCAGCTGCAGGCCATCGAAGCGCGCAATGAAATCTTCACCGGTACGGGCACCGTGCGCAGCCTGACCCCTGCGACAACGTTCACGCTCACCGGTCATTACGACCATGCTGGCGGCGCCGAGGATCAGTTCGTGCTCCTGCGTGTGGTCCATCAGGCGTACAACAACCTGAACGCTGATCTCAAGGCAGAAGCCATGCGTTTGCTGGGCGAAGCCACCCTGGACCAGGACGCAGCCACGAGCAGCCTGCTGGACGAGGCCTTGCAGCCGGTACGCGGAGCAGCCCGACCGGTCTACCGTAACCGTTTCGAGGCAATTCGCAGCAAGGTACCGTATCGCCCCTTGGTGATTGATGCCGACGGCAATCGCCTCCATCCGAAGCCGGTGGCCAACGGCCAGCAGACGGCGGTGGTCGTCGGGGCCCAGGGACAAGCGGTGCACACTGATCGCGACAACCGCATCCGCGTGCAATTTCACTGGCAGCGCGGCGAGCGTAGCCATAGCGGCCTGAGCTCACCGACGCCGGATGGTCACGTCGGCGCGCCGGCCAATGAACAATCTGGCACCTGGGTACGCGTGCTGGCGGGCATGGCGCCCACGGCGGGCGCCAACTGGGGCGGCCAGGCGGTGCCACGCGTGGGCCAGGAAGTCCTGATCGATTTCATCGAAGGCGACATCGACCGTCCGGTGGTCATCGGCACCTTGTACAACGGTCGCGGGCAGGACAACGCCCAGGGCAACCAGGCCGGGCAGGGTGCGGGAGCGGCCACCGGCAATGCACCCGCATGGTTCCCGGGAGATGCGGAAGGGCATCAGCACGCGGCGGTGCTCTCCGGTATCAAGACCCAGGCATTGGGCGCCAGCCAGAGCGGTGGTGGCGCGTACAACCAATTGGTGTTTGACGATACCCCCGGCCAGTCGCGCGCCTCGCTGCAACAGCACGCGGATAGCCATGACGGGGCCAGTGAACTGAATCTGGGCTTGCTGCGCCAGCAGACCGACAATCAGCGCCTGGCCACCACCGGTCAGGGCTTTGAGCTGAAGACCCGCTACAGTGCGGCCGTACGTGGAGGGCAGGGATTGCTGCTCTCTACGGAGAAGAGCTCGGGGGCGCAGCTTGATGTGCGGGGAGCGCTTTCGCAGCTGGCCGACAGCGTCGAGAAGCAGAAGCAACTGGCGGAGACCGCGCAGAAGCACAATGCCAAATTCGAGGGCGAGACGGAAGCGGGCAAGTTGCCCGCTGTGGAATCGCTGGCTGGGTCGGTTGAGGTGCTCAAGGCGAGTGCCACGGCTTCGGCAGGCGGCAGTGGTGGGGACGATGGCGGTGAAGCGGGCTCAAGTGCTGCGACCGCTTTCAGCGCACCGCAGTTGCAGCTCTCCAGTCCCTCAGGCATCGCCGCAGCAACTCCGACCAGCGCGATTCTGGCAGCGGGGGGGACCAGCAGCGTCACGGCGGGCAAGGACATCAACCAGATTGCGCAAGGCAACCTGCATCATCTGGCCAAATCGGGCATCAGTCTCTTCACCTACGGCAAAGCCAGTGACGCCAGCAAGCCGGTTCAGGATGTTGGCATGGCGCTGCATGCGGCCTCCGGCAAGGTCGGCGTGCAGAGTCAGGCGGGCAAGACGCTCATGACGGCGGCCAAACAGGTGACGGTGGCCAGCGTGGGGCAGGATGTGCAGATCACGGGAAAGCAGCATGTGCAGTTCAGTGCGCAAGGCGCGTGGCTGAAACTGGAGGGCGGCAATATCGAGGTGCATGGGCCGGGGGCGATGGAGTTCAGGGCGAGCGCCAAGGAGTTGACGGGACCGCAGCGTTCGCTTGCAGCCTATCCCATCCTTCCGCAAGTTCAGCATATCAAGCCGTGGCTAGGTATCGAACGCAAATACTTTGACGGCAGTCCTGTCGAAGGTGCACCTTTCAAGGTGACGTTCGCAGATGGCTCAGTGCAGCGTGGCCGTCTGAACGCCGATGGCAAAGCGAGACTGGACGATGTTCCTTCAGGCCCAGCAAAGATTGAGATTGGAGAAGACGTTCGTTTCTGGAAGCCGGAACATGCAGATCTGCATGTGACCAATCCCGCCTTTGGCAAGGATCTCTCCGCTGAGCAGGCCATTGAATTGGCCAAGTTGATTAATCCGTTTTCATCATCGGAGGCGCTGTGAGCGAGGTTGAGGACGCAATGGACTGGTTTTGGGGTGTTCTCAAAGGCGACTTCGAGGATGAGCAGACAACGGGACAGATCATCGTCGGAACGGCGATCTCGATGATTCCCGTCCTTGATCAGATCGCCGACATTCGCGATCTGATTGCAAATTTGCTGCATATTAGAAAAGACCCCGACGATACCTGGCGATGGGTTGCGTTGGTGATCACCTTGATCGGACTGGTGCCGGTCCTTGGAAGCCTGCTCAAGGGTATATTCAAGATCGTCTTCCGGTTCGTCAAGACTGGCGGAACGGAAGCGGGGAAGGCGATTGAAGCCATATTGGCGCTGTTGCGCGGAGCCGGCAAGGGAGACCCGGTGCGGTTTCTCAAGGAGCTGCCGTACGATGCGTACTTGAAAGATGTGCTCAAACATTTTGATGGCATTCTGAATGGTCTGCGAAAGGGCATAGACAAGTCCATTGACTACATGTCGTCGCGATGGCTGAACTGGGCATTGGGCAGCACGGCCCGGCGATTACGCTTGGTGGAACAGGAGCTACAGCGGCTGCAACGCGTGGGTCATGAGAAGATTCCTGACGCAATGAAGGCGCTCAAGGTCCAGGTGGACAAGCTCTTGGCGCACGCCAAGCCGGCTGATGTGAAAGGCGATACAAACAAAGTCAATACGTTGGCACATAGCAGCAAGCCTCTGATGCGGCTGGAGTACGAGGTGGCTGTAAAACGAATTGGAGACGAAATAACTGCCATGCGTAAAGCCGGCAAGTCCGAAGAAGAGGTGGCCCGCTGGGCAAATAACGAACGAAGAGATTTAGGTAAAAAGTTTAAAGATAGTACCGACCCCGATCTCCGAGACGTTATCTACCGGAGAAATACGGAAAGGTTTGGAGACCCGCTCGGACCAAGTTATGAGGATTTAAAGCGCGGCTTTTATGTTGATAAATATGGAAAACGCCGCGCAATTTCGAAACGCGGAAAAACTGATACAGAGATAGCTGATGCAGCGGCGCGCGCAGGGGGAGATGATTTCCCTTGGGATAAGATCTTGGAGTATTCGCGGGCAAAGAGGGAAGGAGATGCAGAGCTTGCTCAGAAAATACTTCGGGAAATTGATTCAATAGTGAACCGTAAACCTTAATTCGAGAACTTGGACTATATATGCTGATTTGCCAGCACCACACCAGCAGCGATGTCATTGATTTTGAACCGACTACCGGACTGTGGCGGTACGTTGATACTCCTTGGAGAGGCAGTGACATAGATCTCATTGCTCACTTCGCTCTACCCATAAGGGGTTCGTACATTGAAGTAGAAGGAAAGCGCTTCTACGCCTATTGGACAGCAGATCGTGTATTGATGTTTGTCACGCCGGACAACAAGAAATTTGCACTTTTCCGCCATCTGGCTGGAGCCCTGTTTGAGGATTTGCGAGACGGCCTGCAATTGGATCTGGTCCCGGCGAAAAAGAATGACGGCAGTCTTGTGCCCGGATACTCAACCATGTTTTTGCGAGACGAGGATGGAGGCTTGCTTCATACGATTACCTACAATTCAAATTATTATCTGCAACTCTATCTCGCCGACTTCACTCCATTCACCGATAGAAATCTAGCCTCGTGGGATTTTTTTGTCAGCCTGAAGAACGGAATTGAAAAGATATCTGGGATGTGTATATCCGCAGAAAAAATAGCTGATGTTGATACCAGTCGGATTCGCATCAAGTCAGGAGTGACGTGTCCGCAAACTGGTTATTGGTTAGTCGCGGATTTGGTCGACGATAAAGAATATGTTGAAGCAGGGTCTCCCATGCCACGCTCATTCGATAGGGAAGTGATTTGGGAGTGGTTATCTGAAGACATCATTCCACATGAGCTATTCCCAGAAGATCAAGAGTCGATGGAATGATCGCTTTCCTCAACGAGATACGCTCTCTCAAAAATCGCGAAGGTCGCCGCAAACCCGGATGAGCAGATGAAGGAAATGAAGATGCTGATCTTTGATCATGTGACCGGAGATGACATTATCGATTTCGACCCAGCAACCGGGCTCTGGCGTTATCCAGAAAAGCCGAGAGTGACGCCTGAGCTTGAGATCATGGCAAGGTTCACCCTTCCGGTTCGAGGAAGCTTTACTGAAGTCGATGGCAAGCGTTATTACCTATATTGGACAGCGGACCGGATCTTGCTCTTCAGACTTCCGGACGGCACCGAATACACGTTGTTCCGCCACCTCTCAGATGCACGGTTTGAAGATCTGCGCGATGGGCTGAAATTCGAGATTGTCCCGGTAGAGAGAAGGGACGGCAGTGCTATTCCCGGATATTCAACAGTGCGGATGCACGATAAAACTGGCGCGTTATTGCACGAAGTTTCTTATTTTTCGCAACGGTATCTTCAGCTCTACATGATGGATATCACACCCTTTACCGATAGAGATCTTGGAACATGGGATTTCTTTATTGCGCTCAAAGATGCTGTCGCGAAAATAAGTGAGAAATGCTCAAGCGAGCAGAACGAAAGTCAGTTTACATCCAGAATCCGGGCGAGAACTGGAGAGCGCTGTCCCCTGGATGGTTTTTGGTTGGTAGCCGATTCCGTGGATCATCGGATAGAGGCCAAACAAGGCGAGCTGATGCCCTCCAGTCAGGGCCGCAATGTGAATTGGGAATGGATTTCGCGTGAACTGATTCCTGCGGGCCTTTTCGCCGACTAAAACAAACTAGGATATCTCTCACGGCACAGCGCATCTGCGGATCGTTGAGAAAAATAGCAATGCTTGTTTATCAGCACTACACAGGTAGCGAAATCATCGACTTTGATCCAGCGAATGGGCTTTGGCGATACCCGGAAGAAGAGCAACGAACCTCCGACCTGGAAATTCTGGGCCGATTTTCGCTGCCCGTTAGAGGAAGCTACACCGAGGTAAATGAAAAACGCTACTACCTCTATTGGACGGCAGATCGCATATTGAATTTGATAACGCCGGACAACAAGAAATATCCATTGTTTCGACATCTCAAAGAAGCGCTCCTCGAAGATTTGAGCAATGGCTTGCAGATAGTTATCGCACCTACGCAGAACAATGATGGGAGCGAGAAGCAAGGGTACTCTACGGTTCGTCTATCAGACAAGGATGGCAGTATCCTCCACGAAGTATCGTATAACTCACGATACTATCTGGAGCTATACATGAGCGACCTGACCCCATTCACCGACCGGACTCTATCGACTTGGGATTTTTTTGTGGCGCTCAAGGACGGCGTGGAAAAAATCAGGAAGAAGTGCGTACCGTGTCCAGAGACAATAACGGATGTCGTACGCATCAGGTCAAAGTCTGGCCAAATTTGCCCGAAAAGCGGCTTCTGGCTTGTCGCAGATCTTGTCGATGACAAAATCGAGTGCGAGCAAGGAGACATCATGCCTCTATCGATGGGACGTGATGTGGCATGGGAATGGATATCTCAGGATATCGTTCCTCGAGAACTTTTCCTGGACGAAAATGAAGGGTAGCCGCAAGTACCCATCGGATCGTGAGACCCTATTTCATGGTCAAACGCGTCCGGAAGGCAAAGAGAACTGAATCATGCTGCTGTACCTCCACCATACCGCTGGCGATGTGATTGAGCTGTCTCCCCGCACCTACCTATGGCATTACGCAGAGACATCTCGAGGCGGTACAGATACGTCGATTATGGGATTCGTGGTCGAGCCAATCCGTGGTAGCTACACCGAGGTGGATGGAAAACGCTATTACCTCTATTGGACAGCAGATCGAATTTTGAAATTTGTCACACCCGAGAATAAGGAATATAAGCTCTTTCGTTACTTGAAAAAGGCTCTTTTTGAAGATCTAAGGGATGGACTGCATATGGAGTTGGTGACCACCGAAAAGAAGGATGGGGCTGCAGTTCTAGGCTATTCGACCTTTCGCCTGCTTAACTGCCGTGACGAGATATTGCATGAGGTCTCCTATCACGCTCAGTTCTTCGTCGATCTCTATCTCGGAGATTTCACTGCATCAGTTGATCGCGATCTCGGAACATGGGACTTCTTCGTGGGATTGATGCGTGGCGTAGAAGAAATCGCCAGCAAGTGCGTAGAAAATCCTGAGCTGATCGGTCCGGACCTCGATCGTATCCGTGTACCCACAGGAGCAACCTGCCCCAGGACAGGATTTTGGCTTGTCGCTGACTTATTCGACGACAAGAAAAGAATTGAAGAAGGAAAGCCCATGCCGACCTCGCTCGGGCGGGATGTGGTGTGGGAATGGCTATCGGTTGATATTGTTCCTCCAGAATTCTTCTTGTAACCTGTCATGCCTGATTGTAGCCGCGGCAGGATCCAACGTAGTGACCGAAAGCCGCTCCCTATAAAACTCGCCCTGGGGTCTCCAACAAGATGGGTAATGAAATGTATGAAGGAAAGACAGAAAGCCGTGTGGTGATGATTTTTATGCGCATATTGATGCTGACTTGGATCATCTCACTGGGTATCGCAGGCTGCCACGGCGATGACGCCACTGCAAAGGATGATGCCGTGGCGCGGCTCGTCGAAACTACCCGCAACAATCTGCTGCCGGTGAAAGGCGGCGATTTCCTGATGGGGGATTTCGGTGAGCGGCACTCATCCGAGAGGCTCCCATACACAGGAGAAGCCAATGCGCAGCCCTTGCATGAGGTACGGCTCTCAGATTTCTCCATGCTCAAATGGAAGGTCAGCAATGATGAGTACAACGTGTTTGCAAGCCAGAACAACCGGCGCAAGGTAAATGACCGCGAGGCCGATGCCACTTCGGAGAGAATCGCTCGTCTTCCGGATAGCGGACGTTTTCCAGCCATGGTCCTCTGGAAGGAAGCGCAAGATTACTGTGCGTGGCTGGGGGAGAAACTGGGACAAAAGATGAACTTGCCGACGGAAGCTCAGTGGGAATATGCCGCTCGGGATGGTGGCAAGTTCTATATCTTTGCCACAAATGATGGCAGCTTCCGAAACGGGGTGAATGTAATTTCTCATCAACAGGCAGAGGCGATCAGTCACGATCCATTTTTCCCTGTCCCCGTAGGAAGCGCACCCGCGAATTCGTCGGGGCTGGGTGATTTCGCCAAGAGTGGATTGGAGTGGGTACGAGATTGGTATGACGATAATTACTATGCACACTCCTCAAAGGTTGATCCAGCAGGCCCCGCTGCTGGTGATCTCAAAGTCGTGCGTGGCGCTCAAGCCAGCAGCTCAGTGCCAGCAATGACGATGGCGCGCAAGGGGAGACGTCCCGATGGCGTCGATGAGAAAGTTGACAAGTTATTCAAGGAGCAGGGATTCAAGCCAATTCGGTTCGGCGCCACTTTCCGCTGCGTTACGCAGCCGTGACCATCCCAGATTCCCGGAAAATTCTTTCCAGTGTGTCCAACCAGTAATGGTCGCAAGAAGTTGAACTGCATTTATTCACTCTTATTCTTCTGCAGTCGCGAACACCCGCCCCCAACCCTTGTCCAACCCCTCCAAAGCCCGTCACTTGCAGCGCTCGCATGCAGGAACAACGGGGATCATCATGACAAGAAAATAACTGATCGGGATCGCATCGACCATGAAACTGCCCACCCTGAAATCCCTGCTCGGCGTCAAGCCAGCCACCACCGCCGTCGACCCGCTGCTCAAGCCCATCAATGACAACCATCCCGGCGGAGAAGACCTCTCCTTCACCGCCGATCTGGACGCCATCGCCGAGGCCCGGCGCTTCGACGATCCGACCCTGGACCAGGGCGAATGGGTCACCGACATCAAGGAAGCCGACTGGATCTTCGTCGAGCAACGCTGCGCACAACTCATCGAAACCCGAAGCAAAGACCTGCGCCTGGCCGTCTGGTACAGCGAAGCCGCCTGCAAGACGCGCGGCCTGCGCGGCTTGGGGGATGGGTTCCTGCTGTTGGCGGGCCTCTTCGACCAGTTCTGGGACCATCTCTACCCGTTGTCCGAAGACGGGGATCACGACCGTCGCGTCGGTAACCTGACCTGGTTGCTGTCACGCTCGGTGCAGATGTCGCGCGAAATCCCGCTGACCGAAGGCCGGGGCAGCGCCTTCTCGCTGCTCGATTTTGACGGCGCCCGCGCCCGTGCGGCCAATGCAGAACGCATCGCCAACGAAGGCGGCCAGCCGGAAGAGGGCGTCAAGCTGGCCGTCATGGAATCGGCCCGCAAGCGCAGTTCGCATGCCTTCTATGAAGCCATGCTGGCCGATACCCAATACTGCCTCCAATGCCTGGTACAACTGGAAAAGTCCGTCGATGAACGACTAGGTGTCGATGGCCCCGGATTCTCCTCCGCCCGCGAGGCGATCACCCTGGTGCACGAGACCCTCGTCCGCTTCGCTGCTGACACGGGGCTGCGTTCGGTGGCCCCCGCAGAGATCGCTGTGGCCGATGAAAATACCGCTGCCGTGGCGGCGCAATTGAGTGAGCCGGGCAGCCCTGTCACCGCGCCGGTCCAGCACCAGGGACCGATTCGTACCCGCGCAGAAGCCATTGCCCAACTGCGCGCGGTGGCAGAGTTCTTCCGCCGCACCGAGCCCCACAGCCCGGTGGCGCACCTGGCCGACAAGGCCGCGCAATGGGGCGAGATGCCCTTGCACGCCTGGCTCAAGACCGTCATCAAGGACAACGCCGCACTGTCCCACGTCGAAGAGCTGCTGGGATTGCAGCCGCCGCCACAGGACTGAACACTCCCAGGCGACGCGCCCCAAGAAAAAAGGAACCGCAAAACTACCGGTTCCTTTTTTCATTTCGGGCCAGATTCGCCCGCGTCTTGTCTTACTTGGCAATACGGAATTCGATCCGCCGATTCTTGGCGCGTCCTTCCGCCGTATTGTTGGAAGCGACCGGACGATCCGGTCCCTGGCCGGAGGTCGTCAACAGGCTCTCATCGACCCCCTTGGCACTGAGGTAAGCCTTGACCGCATCGGCCCGTGCCAGCGATAGCGAGATGTTGCTGGCGCGCAGGCCTTCATTGTCCGTGTTGCCGATGATCTCGACGTGCCGGCCCTTGAGCTTGAGCATGGTCGCAGCGATCTCATCGAGGATGCGTTTGCCTTCAGGCGTCAGGGTGGCCTGTCCGCTTTCGAAGGCCACCACGCGGTTGGCCAGGGCGTTGTCCAGCAGTCCCTGTTCCGAAGTGGAAACGCGCAAGCCATTGTTCACGGTATAGGAAGAATTGAGATTGCTGGCCATGTCGCTGGCGATCTGCTGGCGCTGGGCCTCGTTGGACACCTCACCGGAAATGCTGACGCTGGTGCCATCGATCTTCAGCTGGCCACGGCTGACGGCCTTGAGGTTGGGCGAGATCAGCTTCTGCACGTGATTGTTCCAGTTGGCCGGAAGCACCACCTGGCCGACCGCAATCTGGTCGACCACGCGGTCGGCGCCATAGACTTCGCGTAGTCGCGCCAGCGCGGCAGCCTTGCTGGCTTCATCGGGGACGGTGCCCGTCACCAGTACCTGACCCGGTGCGGGCGTGGCGACCGGCGGTGCAACGTTCTGTGCATGAACGATTGAGCAGGCGAGCCAGGCCGCGCTCAACAGTGCCAGTCGACGGGTTTGGGAAAGTATGTTCGTCTTCAAGATTCAGGCTCCGATGAAAGCTTCGCGGAACGAGGCAAGCGCCGAGGTCAGCGAGAGGTCGGGATGGGCCAGGTAGCTGGACAGTTTCTGGATGCCGTAATCACCGCCCACATGTTCTTCCACCCAGTCGGCCTCATCGAAGGGGATGTTGTGCTCGGCGCCGGCCTGGGCATCCATCACCGAATGCAAGGTGCGCGGGGAGGCGCCGGAGAACCCGAGGAACATGGCCGGTTGCTCATCGCGCCGGGTCATGAACAGCGCCAGCTCGAAATCGGCACGCGTGAGGAAGGGCGTGATCAGGTGCATCCAGAAGCTGGCCACCAGGCTGCGGTACATCGGGTCGCGCGGCAGCGGCAGGATCAGGTTCTTGTCCAGGCGGCTGGAGGTGCTGGCCATGACCGGTTGCAGCAGCAGGCCCAGGGCCAGCAACAGCTGGCGCAGGTTGCCGCTGAAGCCGGCCTCGGCCAGCATCTGCTGCAGCGAGCCCGTGGTCTGCAGCTCCAGGAAATCGGCGAAGGCCGCGCTGTAGCCGGCGCTGTTGATGTCCAGTTCCAGCGTGGTCGCCGCCAGCGTCTGCAGCGGCTGGGCCGGATCGGGTGCGGTCAGGACACCTTGGGTCAGCGACTCCAGGCGCGACCAAAGTCGCGAGAGGATCAGCGGACTGTTGCTCACGAAGGCGACCGGGTCCTCGATATCGAAGGCGCTCATCGAAATGAACGGAAAGCGCCGCTGCGACTGGTCGCCGCTGGCACGCAGGTGGCCCGCCACGGCGCGCCGGCTGCGCGGGCCCATGACCACGAAGTGCAGGGGCTTGACGCCGTCATAGATGATTTTCCAGCGCGCATCACGCGAGAGCAGCTCCATGGTCTGCGCCAGCCAGTTGTCCAGCAGCGTGATCAGGGCGGCGTTGTCGGTGGCCTTGATGAAATCCCCGCGAGCCGGAATCTTGCCGAAATAGCCGACCTTGATGGGGGTACCAGATGCGCTCATTGCTTGGCCCCTGTGGTAATGGATTGAGTTTGCGATTGCACTTGCGGCGCCGGTGCGCCGGCCGCGGCCGGTGACGGGGCCGGCGCGGATGCTTCCGGTGTGCCGCCGGCAATGGTTTCGGGCAGCTTCAGACCACGCAGGGCCGCCGTGCCGCGTGCGGCGCCATTGCTGTTGCCGGAGACCTCGGCGCTGCTGATGATCTTCAGGTTCACCACCACCGTCACGCCTTCATTGGTCCACGACAGCTCGAAGGCGCCGTTGTCCTTGCGCTTGCGCTGGGCGGTATTGATCAGGCGTTCCAGGCCGAAGCGTCCCGGCTGGTTCGCCACTTCCACGGTGCGGCCGTCATAGGTCACGGCCGTCACCTTGGCACCTGGTGCGCCTTGCGGATTGGGCCAGACGAAGTTGGTCCACTGGGCCTGGGTGTTGCGGTAGCGCAGTTGCTGGCCATCGATCTCGATGGTGTATTCCAGCGCGCCCGGTGCTGGCTGGGGCTGGATCTGGAACACCGTCTGCGCATCGGCAGCACCGCCACCGCCGCCTGCACCAGCACCGCCCGGGGTGCTGATCCAGTCGGCGAAGCTGGTAGTGATGGCTGGCGACAGGGTGATGCCCATGTCGGCCCACTTGCGTGGCGACAGCGTATCGCCCCGGCGTACCACCAGCGGACCCATGGCCGTGGTCACGAACTTGGAGATCGCACCGTTCTCGCCAAACACGGTACCAATCTCGCCGCTGTTGGCCTCGATCTTGGAGTTGGGCGAGAACGGATACTTGGCGGCCAGGTTGTTCTGGAACGGCTCGTACACCTGGGCGCGCCAGATCTTGTTGACCTCGCCTTCAGTCGGTCGCACCAGGGCATTGAAGCCCTGCACCAGCGGACGCACCAGCAGCGGCCGCAGGGTGGTCTTCTGCTGGTCGTTCAGGCCGGGCAGCATTTCTTCATCCACGAACTTGAGCGAATCCGACAGTTCCGAGCCGCTGCCTTCGAGCGTCTGCTGCATCAGCTGCTTGGCACCGGGACCGGTGTCGCCCTGGTTCTTGATGGTGTTCAAGCGGGTTCGCAGCTTGGAGAGATTTTCCATGTAGCCGCGCATGAGCGAATTGCCCTTGTCCTTGCTCACCACGAGCCGCGCCACGCCGGCAAATTCGCGGCCTACCGGACCCATCGGGATGGCGCTGCTGCCGTCGGTATTGAGCTGGGTTGGCACCGGGACCGGGGCCGGCGAACGGCGCAGGATGGTTTCCTTGAACCAGCCCATGAAGCCCTTGCTGGCATTGGCCAGGCCGGCATCGACCAGGGACGGGTTGTCCCACGAGGTTTCGTCGTAGACCGTGCTGATCACCTTGTTCAAGGGCGAGGTCAACGGGTCGCCCAGGCGGTTCATGGCGTTGGTGGCATCGTCCAGGTTGCGCAGTTCGACGATGCTCACGCCCTGCAGGAATTTCTGCCACTCGCGCGCGTATTCGGTCTTGTACTGCGACACCAGCGCTTTCTGAATCTGTTCCGGGCTGCCTTCGAGCGTCAGGTCATCCTTCGAGGAGGTCTTGAGCACCCAGTCGGCGCTCTGCAATTCCTTGTTGGCGGCTTCCTTGAAGGCATCCTGCACGAACTTCTCCCAGGCATCACGGGTGAAAGTGCCGGGGATGGCATAGCTGCCCATGACCAGTTCCTTGTCCTTGTCACCGACGATGCGGGCCACGGTCATGGAAGCGAAGCGGGTGGCGGCGCGTGCCTTCACATCGGCATACACGCGTTCACGCGCCGGCATGCCACGCACCACGCGGCGCAGGTTCTCGCGGGTCTGGTCGACCAGGGTCAGCTTGCTTTCCACGGTGGGCCAGGACGGATCATTGATCTGCTCCAGGGAGAAGCTGATGAGGCGCTCGGCGCTGCGGATCATCTGCTCGCGCGGCATGGTGCCGCGGTTGGTCTCCAGCCAGCCGCGCCAGAAGCGGGTGATCTGGTCGCTCAGGTGGCTTGATTCGGCGCGCGACTTGTCCGACAGCATCAGGTAGGTCTTGAGGGCATTGTAGGCATCCTCCACGCTGGTGGCCGAGCTGTCCTTGTAGGTGCGCAGGGCATTGGCCGCCTGGGCCGCGTTGTCGGCCACGGTGGTGACACTACCGGCTTGCGGCGGCTTGGCCATCGGTTCCAGCTTGCCGGAATTGGCGTTGACTTCCATCAGGTAGGTCTCGATGTTGGAGGCCACCGGCTTCAACATGATTTCCTTGATGCCGGCGAAGTATTCCTCACGCAGCTTGCGCTCCAGCAGGTCGCCCTGGTAGAGCCCCAGGCCGACCGAGAAGGGACGGCTGGAGCGATAGCGGTCCAGTTGTTCGATACGATCCTGCAGGATTTCCAGTGCCTCGAAGCGTGACTGCAGGTCCAAGCGCTTTTCCTGCAGCTTGACGGCCTTGTCCATGTCCGCCTGCACGTTGGCCACCAGCTGGCGGTTGCCCATGTAGGACCAGCTCCAGCCACCCAGCAACGCGCCCAACACAGTCACGGCCGCGAAGAAGGTGATGTAGCGCATGCGGATCTTGTTGCGGCTGGTGTACTGCGCCACCAGTTGCTTGTCCGCGAAGATGACCTGCTTGAACAGGTTGTGCAGGAAAAATCCGTGCTTGGACAAGAGCTCGCGCTGCGGCTTGTGTTCTAGCGTCAGCCCGAAGCGGTCGGCAATGCGCTGCGAGGAGGCACTTGCCGTGGCGCCTTCCTGCAGGGCGCTGGTGAAATAGAAGCCGCGGAAAACTGGCTTGAACTGGAAGGGATTTTCTTCGAACAGCGTGGTCACGAAGGAACGCAGCACGCCCTTGATGGCCGAGAATTCCAGCGGAAAGGTCAGTACGCCCGGCGCCATGTTCTCGCCGCGCTTGACCGACATGTTGGCCAGGCTCATCTCCTTGAGCCCGGCATAGAGTTCATCAAAGCGTTCGTCAAAGAAGCTGCTGACTTCCTGCCCGCTGCGCTTGCGGTCATAGGCCAGGGTCGCGCCCCAGACGCGGTCGCGTTCGGTGCGTTCGGTGTCCAGGAAGAACTCGTTGAAGCCGGTGATCAGGTCAGCCTTGGTGAAGACCACATAGACGGGCGCAAAGACTTCCAGCTTCTCGGTCAGCTCCTGCACGCGCTGGCGCAGATTCTTGGCCAGGTTGATGGCGAACTCGGGACGGTTGCCGGTCAGCTCGGCGATGCTCACGGCGATGATGATGCCGTTGATGGGCGCCTGCTTGCGATAGCGCTTCAACAGGCCCAGGAAGCTGAACCATTCATTGCGGTCTTCTTCGTACACCGAGTAGCGCCCGGCGGTATCGAGCAGGATGCCCTCGGTAGTGAAGAACCAGTCACAGTTGCGTGTACCGCCCACCCCATGGACGATCTTGCCGCCCTCGTCGGCAAAGGGGAACTGCAGCCCGGAATTGGCGATGGCGGTACTCTTGCCGGCCGCCGGATTGCCGATGACCATGTACCAGGGCAGTTCGTACAGGGCAGCGGCGCCCGATTTCTGGCCCAGCTTGGAGGTCTTGATGGTGTTGATGGCGTCCAGCATGCGCTGGCGCAGCGCGGCCACGTCATCGCGACGGGCGCCGTCGCTGCTGGCCGGTGCCGGCTGGGCGGCCTGCTGCTCCAGCACGTTTTCCAGCTTGCTGGCGGCGCGCCGGGCCTTCCAGCGCTTGTAGAGCCAGAATCCCAGCCAGACCAGCAACATCAGGCCAAGCAGGGCGGCCGCCCAGACCAGCGCAACTTCGAGCTGGTCGGCACCGATGAAGAGGAAGGCGGCCAGGGCGGCGAAGCCCAGGAGGATGAGCACGCGCGTGTCGCTGAGGATTTTCCAGAGTCGTTGCATGATGTGAGCGCTTTGGGGGTGGAGTTCTTGTTATGTGGTCGCTGAAGCGGGATCAGGGTGTGAAGCCGGCGATGCCGCAATGGCCGGCGCACGGCTGAGCGCAACGACGGCGCGCTGCTGCGCGTCTTCGTTGCAGACACAGAGACTGGGCTCGCCACTGTCGTTGGTGGCGGCATGGGCCAGCACCAGGGCTGACAGGGCGGTGGCCAGGCCGGCCGACCCGCAGGTCGCGCCGAGCTTTACGCATTGGCTGCCCAGGTCCAGCTCGGGCAGGACGGCATAGCCCAGCTTCATGATTTCATCGGTGCGGCTGGCCCGGTAGTCGCCATCACTGACCAGCAGGGCCAGCGCATCCGGGGCAAGCGCGGCGTCGCGCAGGGCGCCTTGCGCCAGCTGGCTCAGCAGTTCGCCATTGACCCGGCGTGCCTGGTCCACAGGCTGCTCATGCTGTCCCAGGCTGGGCCGGTGCAGCAGTACGGGGTCGGCGGTGCCTATGGCCAGTGCTTGCGTGGTATCGGCCAGGATCAGGCCGGCAGCCCCTTCGGCCGGTGATTTCCCGATGCTCTGCGGGCCCTGCAGCAGTTGCCTGTCCTGCTGCCAGGCCTGCACGATTTCCGCATCCAGGTTGGACTGGGCTGCAACGACCATGGCCAGGTAGGAGGAGGCCAGGAAAGGGGAGGGTTGCTGTGTGCGCGCATCGCGGCTGGTGGCGATCAGGCGGTCCAGGTGCAGCAGGGGATGGGCATTTTCGCCGGCGGCGGCCGGCAGCACATTGAGCTTTTCCGGCGGCCAGCCTTGCTGGCAGACTTGTTCACCCAGCCAGCGGGCGGCCTGAAGGCGATGCTCGCTGCCCCAGGTGGCCGGCAGCAGCACCAGCAAATGCAGATGCGGCAAGCCCACTGCCTCCTGGTGGTGGCGCGGGGCTTCGAGATATTCCTCCAGCAGGGGATGCCACTGCAGCCGCTCGCCCAATTCACGGGCGATGTCGGCGGCCAGGGCCAGGCTGCGCCAGTGGGCAGCGCCCAGCGTTGGCAGCTCTTGCCCGGGGTAGTGCTGCAGATGCCAGGCCTGGTAGGTTTCGCGCGTTTCTTCACCTGCGATGTCGGCGATGCGGCCGGCGAGGATGGGCAGTTCCTGATCGTTCACCAATTCTGCATCCAGGGGCAAGCGCAAGGATTGCGATCTGATCTGTTCGAGCAGACTCCCGGCGTCCGCCCCGAAAGGGGAGCGCAGCGCAGTGGCCACGATGGCCAGGGTCCACCTGCGTTCGGGAGGGTGGCCGGGTGCGCTGCTGGCCGCAATCGGCGCAGGCGCAGCGGCGGCAGCAGCAGCCTTGGCAGCGGCCGCGGCCGCCAGCGTGGTCCGGGCTTTGGCAACGCCCCAGAGCAGCAGCAGGAAGGCTGCCGGCAGCACCAGCAGGTAGAGGATGACATCGCCGCCATCGGGCATGTGATTGGCGCCGGACCAATAGGTGATGAACATCACCCAGGTCACCAAGAAAACTGCGATGGTCAACAGACCC
>Ga0187843_10000921_pt1 | contig 19321 bp, 19 predicted proteins | sample SpaLakP09_SKY_43_FD_134516 | JGI IMG/M metagenome (GOLD analysis project Ga0187843, IMG submission 134516) | Oligotrophic lake water microbial communities from Sparkling Lake, Wisconsin, USA - SP09_SKY_43 | ecosystem: Environmental > Aquatic > Freshwater > Lake | place: USA: Sparkling Lake...
CCCCTATGAAGTCCCGGAACAACCGGACTATGTCATCGATAGCGGAGCCGAGCCATTCAACGAAAGTCTTAAAAAATTGCTCAACTATGTGAGGACCGCCCTCCCCTACAAACGTACCTGATGTGCTGGTGGCAAGTCGAAAAAATTCGCTAGCGCGTCATCAATGTGCGCAATGGGGACAGTGTAGTTTGCGTGCTTGTTCTTGGCGTCCCCCTCGATTCCGCTGACAAATTGCGGATCGTATCCCAGCATCCGCATCGGCCCGACAAAGCCGTTGAAATTGAACAGATTGGGCTGCCCTATCACCAGCACTTGTGTGGAGGGTGCGGAAAAAATCAGGTTGATCCACGATGAACCGCTTGGCCCCACGATCACGGTGGCTTGCTGGAACAGTTGAACCTGCTCCATGAAAGTTAATTCTTCGGGGAATATGATTTCAAAGCCCTTCGACTCGAGATGAGCGGCAATTTCCATATCGTTGAGCAGCAGGCGCCATTGTCGTTTACGTCGTGACAGGTAGATTTTCCTATCGCGCCGAACGGGAATGGAAAGCTTGTTGAGCACACGCTCGCGCAGAAATAGCAGACATTGCGGAGAGAACGGCCCCACTTCATGTAGCGGGATATTGTGATTCTCGCTCAAATGTGCGGGATAGAACGATGGCGGCGGGGCCACCAGCAATCGGCTACAGTGCAAGCCGGCCATTTTCGGCAAGATTACGACCGCATTGGAAAACATTTGTCGCAGAAAATCAAAATGGCTTTGCGGCATTTCTTCATCGACGATGAACGGCAGGCCAGCGAAGTCCGGATGCTGCGACAGAAATTTAAGACGACAGAGGAACTCCGGAACCCAATGGCCATAGGCATCAGAAGCCGCCCCCGACAGCATGATACCGCCGTCGATATGAGCCATCTGATATTGACCTTCAGCAATGAGCATTTGATTTCCACGCTGACTGGCTATCGATTTGTCATGACTGAAATCGACGAACTTCCCAAATCTGGGATGTCCTGCATCGTCGTTGAGAGCGTAGCCATCGGCGGTTAGCACCATGCTCGATTTTGAAAGTATGGTGGCGTTGTGAACCATGCATACATATGGCCGGTTACCAAGGACGGTGGCCTTGGTACGATTGGCCTGTACAGGACTGAGGATGTTTGTATCCTCCACATTGATTACTTCCGCGTCACCGAGATAATCAATGGGCTGTCCTGTTCTGTCGGCCCAATCCGGTACTGACAAGACCGTCACTTTGCGATAATTGACGCTCAAGGTATCAATTTCGTCATGCAGATCGGCCTCAAATAGCAACTTGGCCCAAGTACCCTCTACTCTTGTGCCTAATCCAGAGGCGGCCATTTGCTTGTAAGTAGTGCGACCCGCCGCGATTCCGTTGGCGGCAACAATTTCCTCAAGAAGAAAGCAGGCGGTATCGACATTGGCTGGCGCAAGTCCATGCGCAATGGCCAGACTCTCGGCCGCTCCGGCATGATCGCCCATCGCTCTTTGCGAAATGCCGGCAATGAAGGAGGCGCTCCAATCTTGTGACCCCAGCTGCATGGCCGTCGTTGACGCCGCCACCGCCTCCTTGAATTCGCCGAGCTGCTGATGAATATATCCTTGTGTCATGGCGAACCAGGGGTCGAGGGGAAATCTGGCCCGCCCCGCTTTCGCAGCGGTTTTGGCTTCGTTCCAGTGACCGGATGAGATATGAGCTTGTAACGCAGCGCGTAGCTCCGCTTCAGTAGCTTCATTCGTCCGCTTTTTAAACCATTTCATGAGATCCTCGTTTTTATTTTCCAAATATTGCCACTTCCGCTATCTTTCAGCAAAGAGAAGCTTTATATTTTCGGGATTGACAGGCTATGGATGGGGGAAGTCTGAAGTCCGGGGTCATGGTGCACAGAAAATTCCAAACCATGCCATGGCGGATACACCTGGCCTACTTGCGTGATTTGCCGCTCTGGTGGGAATTGGTGCTTGCCGTGATGGCCATTGCCAAGAAGCATCGCGTGAGTTCGCCGGTGTAATTGCCGCGATGATCAAAAAAACAAATATTATCTTTATCTTCTGAATTGACGCTCATGAAGTGGATACTGCATATTGGCGCCCCGAAAACTGGATCCACCGCCATCCAACGGGCCCTCTTCGAGAATCAAGACAAACTGCTCGCCCACGATTTCCTTTACCCAAATGTCAGTTTGCGAGGATATGGGCATCACGATCTGGCTTTTTTGCTGGGTGGTGGCTACCCGGATTGGGCCACTTCGCAAGCGCGAACATTGGAAGATTTGCGCGGAGATTTGCTGGCGGCCCTACGTCGCCATCCGGTCGGCACCGTGATTATCAGCAGCGAGAATTTTTACCTCTATCCCAAACCAAAGGAACTGCGCGACCTGCTGCTGTCCGTTGGAATGGCGCCAGATGATCCGGTATCGGTCATCTGTTACGTTCGCCGCCAAGATGCAGCCCACGTGTCCTGGTATAACCAGACGGTCAAGGCGCAGGGAAGCGTGTTGAGCTTTGCAGAGTGTGTCCGCCAACACCGCTCCCTTTGGGACTACGAACAAGGTCTGCGTCCATGGCAGGAAACCTTCGGGACGGCGGCACTCTCGATTCGCGACTATTCTTCCTTTGGCGCTGGTGCAGGCGATATTCTGGAAGATTTTTTTTGCGCCATCGGCCTGCCATTGACAGACTTCAAAGTCCCTGCCGATCGTATCAATGAACGCATCAACCGCGACCTGCTGACGTTTCAAAGATCGATCAATCGCCTGCCGCTCTCCATCACACAAAAACGGCGTTACCATAAACAGCTGATCGCGCTGAGCTCGGCTAGCTCCGGCAAGGGGATTTTCGATGATCGCCCGTTTCTCACACGCGCCGAGGCGGTCGATCTGCTTCAATGCTATGCGGCGAGCAACAGAGCAGTGGCCGAGACCTATCTTGGTCGCTCAGATTTGTTTGCGCCGGCGATCCCTGAGTCTGACGACGCAATCAGCGGCACAGGAGGGCTGACTCTGAGCAAGATACTGCTTATCCTGAAATGGCTCTTCATTGGTCGGCAGGCCGGCGCGTCATCTCCTTGAATCGTTCATAACTCAACCAAAAATTCACATGTCCAGCGACAGCAGCCAATATTTGTTCAAACATCATCCCGAGACCTGCGATCCTGATGACATCTGGGGGCAGGTCAAGCGCACCGTGGCCGGAAAGCCGGTCTCAGCGGAACAGATTGCGCTGATTGTTGAATCGATCACCACGGGACTGGAGCTTGGCAGCACCGATGTACTGCTGGATCTCTGCTGCGGCAACGGCGCCTTGACGACTCATATCTTCGAGGCTTGCAGCGGAGGTTTGGGCGTCGATTATTCGGCATTCCTGATCGAGGTCGCCAATCGTCGCTTTGTACGCAACAACCGTGAACGCTATATCGTCTCCGACGCCCTGGCCTACCTGGAAACAGAAGCGGAACCGGAACGCTACACCAAGGCGCTTTGCTACGGCGCGTTTTCCTATTTTGATGAGGACGCAGGCCATCGTTTTCTCAAAGCTCTCAATGAAAGATTTCGTAACGTATCGCGGGTGTTGCTGGGCCAGCTTCCCGACAAAAGCAGGATGGACGCCTTTTTCACCTCACGCACTGCAGTCGCCGGAGAAGAAAATGATCCGGGCAGTCTGATGGGAATCTGGCGCACGCCTGCTGAGATGGCAGAGTTTGCTCGCAGCGCAGGATGGGAACTCCAATGCCAGTACATGCCCGTCGAATTCTATTCGGGGCATTACCGTTTCAATGCAATTCTGATTCGCCCATGATGTCAACTACTCTGCCAGTGAGAAAGGGAGCAACAGCATGACGACGCGTACAGAAATCGGCAATCTTGCCGTATTCGGGGGCGCGCCGCTGTTCACTCAAGTCCGCACCACCGGTCAGTTGGCCAACCGTAACCCGGAGCTTTTTTTTGCCCTGGCCAAGCAAGCGTTCGAACGACGTCGGCTGACCAACCAAGGGCCGCTAGTCTGCGAACTTGAGGAGCAGCTATGCCAGCTTCATGGCGTGCCTCACTGTATTAGCTTCGCCAATGCCTGCTTTGCGCTGATCGTGGCGATTCGCACACTGGCGCGGCCCGGTGCACGCAAGGTGCTGCTCCCATCCCTCACCTTCCGCGGCCTTCCTCACCTGATCCGCTGGGCTGGACTGGAGCCACAATATTGTGACGTCGATGCTGTGACGCACACCCTGTCGCCCCTGAGCGTGGCGCAGAACATCGGGCCAGATACGGCGGCAATTCTTGTGGTCGACAACGTCAATGCCCTGTGTGACATCGACGCGCTCGAACAGATCGCGACAGCGTCCAAGGTTCCGCTGATTCTTGATTGCGTCTACGCAATCGGCGGCTCCTATGCACGCGGAGCCGTGGGCTCGCGTGGGGCCGCTTCGGTATTCAGCCTGCATGCGACCAAGCTCATCAACGGCTTCGAGGGTGGCTATCTCACTACCAGTGACGATGATCTGGCGCGGCGCTTGCGCCGGCAGCGCAACTTCGGCTTTGGCGACAATGGCGTTCCGGTCGAGCTGGGCCTTAATGGCAAGCTCAATGAAATCCACGCAGCTCTTGCCTTGTCAAACCTGCCCTGTATGCAGGACATCATGGCCGATAACGAACAGCGGTTCGAAAGTTATCGCGCGTTGTTCGCCGATCTGCCTTGGCTTTCCTTCGCCGATTACAGCAACTCTCCCGGCAATTACGGACTGGTGCTGATGAAGCTGGCTTCATCGGCGCCCTACTCCCGGGGCCAACTGGTCCAGCTGCTGCGCGCTGAAAACGCGCTGGTGCGCCCTTACTACGACAAGCCATTGCATCGTGGCCATTCTGAGCCTGCTGGCGGCATTCCGGCGGATTTGCCGGTGACCGATAGGGTCAGCCAGGATTTCCTCCAAATGCCGGTGGGAGATCGGATGTCGATGGCCGATATCGAACTCCTGCGTGGTTTCTTCGAGGTTCTGGATCGTGAGTCCGGTGCGATCCTCAAGCGTTTGCGAGACTGAAGATGACTGAAAATGAAACAGGGTCTACTACGGACCTGACAAACGGGTTCGACACCCCCTTGCATGTCGGGCAATTGAATCTGCCGTCCGTGGACGCGTTTGAGGCGGCATTCAAGGGAATATTCGCGCGCCAATTTTTCACAAACCACGGACCCTTGGAACAAGAGCTTGACGCCGCTTTTGCGTCTTATTTGGGAGTGCGCCACGCCATCAGCGTGGTCAACGGCACCGTCGCGCTGATGATCGCCTTGCAGGCTCTGGATCTGCGGGGTGAGGTGATCGTTCCAGCCTTTACTTTTCCGGCCACGGTGCAGGCGATCGCCTGGGCCGGACTGACGCCTGTGTTCTGCGACGTCGATCCGCATACCCAGACCATTACAGCCCCTCTGGCCGCAGCCGCAATCACCGCCAATACCGTTGCCATTGTGGGGGTGCATGTGTGGGGGCGTGCCGCTGATCCGGACGGCCTTGAACAGCTGGCTCGCGAGCGCGGTTTGAAGCTCGTATTCGACGCCGCCCATGCGGCGGGCTGTACCTCGCGTGGACGGCTTATTGGCGGTTTCGGCGATGTAGAAGCGTTTTCATTTCATGCCACGAAAATTCTGAATGGTTTCGAAGGTGGCTGCATCACCACCAATGACGATGCCCTGGCGGCCCGGATACGCGTGGCGCGAAGCTTTCACGCGGACGATGATTCCGGCACCCCGATTCTGCGGCTGAACGCAAAGATTTCCGAGGCTCAAGCTGCCATGGCACTGATCAGCCTTGGTCACCTGGATCAGTGGACCGAAGACAACCGACATCGATACGAGCGATATCGTCTCGAGCTGCAGGGAATCCCCGGACTGCATTTCATTGACTATTGCGCAGGAGAACGAAGCAATTATCAGAGTGTGGTCCTGCGCATCTCGGACGAAGAGCTTGGCATGTCACGCGACCATCTTCTGCAGATTCTTGAGAGCAAAAACATCCTCGCCAGAAAATATTTTTCCCCGGGTGTCCACAACATCCCGCCTTTTAGCGATTTGTCGACAATGGGGCTGCCGGTCACGGACGAACTATGCCGGACACTGATTCAACTGCCGACAGGTCAGATGGTTTCAGATCGCCATGTTGCGATCATCTGCGCGACTATCCGCGCTGCGGTATCTGCATGACGACGTCAAGACAGGATGTTGCATTATGACAGTAGCGATCATGCAACCTTATTTTTTCCCTTATCTGGGGTATTTCCAACTGATTCTGGCGGCAGATCGCGGGGTCGTGTTCGATGTCGTGAAATACAACCGAAAAAGCTGGATGAACCGCAACCGCATTCTCCACCCCAATGGCGGATGGCAATATGTCAGCGTACCGGTTCACGCTCCGCAGGGCAGCCTGATTCATGCGGCCACCATCATGGATGCCCCCGAAGCGCTGCGGCGCATTCTTGGTCAGCTCGACCATTACCGTAAAAAAGCGCCGTTCTTTGCACAGGTATGCCGTTTGGTTTGCGAGGCTTTCGAGGCCACCGCCAACAACAAGATGCGCGACCTGAACGTCAATTCGATTGCCGCCGTGTGTCGATATCTGGACATCGATTTCAAGTGGTCTCTTTTTTCCGAGATGGGATTGGATATTCCGGCCATCGAACATCCTGGGCAGTGGGCTCTGGAAATATGTAGCGCGCTTGATGAAAACCGCTATGTCAACGCGCCGGGCGGGCGCGCCATTTTCATTCCGCAGGAGTGGGAAGACCGAGGCATTGAACTGAATTTTCTTGATGTTGCGACGTTTGTCTATGCGACACCGACTTATGTTTTCGAAGAAAATTTATCCATTCTGGATGTCCTGATGTGGAATGACGCCACCACCGTCAGAAGCTTCTTGAGCAAAACTCTGAGCATGTCCAGGTAAGAGCTGAAACCGAGCCTCAGCCATTGTGCTAAAGGTGCATGATGTGTTTACGTAGTTTCCGATCAGGTTTCGCCATCTGCCTCTGGGCACTTGAGCACCAAAGGAAATCAGCGTCCAGCATGGTATGTTGCAGTCTTGCTGCTGGAAGACCTCGCCAAATCATATCGCAGTAATATTCATGCGATATAATCGGCTCCGCCTTGTCTTCAGCAAGGAGAATGTATCGAAACCTCTTTTGTAAGTACGCGGAAAAAAATATGCGCGATGACTTCATTAGCTGATAATCAAAACAAGAAAATCCGATCAGCAACGGATGAGCTAGGCATCGGAGATCGCCTCGCCGGCGCGGAATTGCGCCCCCTCACTGGGCTTCGTTTTGTCGCCGCATTTTATGTATTTGTTTTTCACGTACAGATACATTGGCCGCTAACCAGCCAACCATGGCTCAAGAACATCATTAGCCAAGGCGCACTGGGAATGAGTCTGTTCTTCATGTTATCCGGATTCATTCTGGCACATCGATATGGCAACAGCCCGGTTTCCTTGTACGCCTATTTCACTAACCGGGTCGCCCGTATCTATCCTATCTATCTCCTTGCGGCATTGACGACGCTGCCATGGCTGGGTATTTCCATCGGTGGCGACACAGCTCTGCAATGGCTCCGGTCGCTGGCCCAACTGGTATTGCTGGTAGTGGCCAATCTGTTTCTGATTCAAGCCTGGTTTCCTCAGTTCTTTGATTACTGGAATGACGGTGGAAGCTGGTCCATTTCTGTCGAAGCCTTTTGCTACGCAGTTTTTCCCTTCGCCTTGTCCAGACTGTCTGAACTGTCGACTCAACGACTCTGGAGTGTCCTCGGTGTGCTCTATCTGCTTGCTGTACTGCCCGGTCTGATCCAGCTGCTGTTTCCGGCTGCGCCGCGCGCCGTCTATTATTCGATGCCGATCTTCCGACTGCCCGAGTTTCTGATAGGAGCATGCTGCTACCTGATCGCTTCACGCAACCCTTCCAGAATCGCCGTGTGGGGACCTTGGCTGCCGCTGCTGTTATTGGTCATGCTGACTTACCTGGCCACGCTTGGCCCGGCGCTCCCCAACTTCCTTCCGCACAGCTGGATTTGGCTGCCCTTCCTGGCCTGCACGATCATGTTGCTGAGCAAGCAACGCACGGTAACTGCAAAACTGCTGTCCTCGCGACCAATGGTTTACCTGGGTCGAATCAGCTATACCTTCTATTCGTTTCAGCCACTCGTGCTGTTGCTCCTTATCAGCCGACATGACGCCATCGTGGGCATGTTCCCGGTGCTGAGCACAGGTTACACCTTTGCTGCGCTTGCGCTTTTGTTGCTGAGCGGAACTGCGGCGCTCGCTTACCATTTGATCGAAAATCCGGCAAGAATGCGTGTGAAATCATGGATGGTTCAAGGCAGCCAATGAACCAGCGACTACACCCCCCCTCCCCCGCCTGGACCAAGGATACACCGGTGCTTGCTGCCGACGCCGCAATGCCTGATGCAAGCTCGGCGGCAAGGCACTGTGCATCTCCACCGAAGGTCGCCATCCTGCTGGGCAGCTACCAAGGGGAGACCTATCTTGCCCAGCAACTTGATTCGATTGCCGCGCAAACTCACGCCAATTGGGAAATGCACGTGTCAGACGACGGCTCTGTGGACGGTACGCTGGCAATATTGGAGCAATACCGCAGGCAGTGGAATGACCGGCTGTCGGTACGCGCCGGACCGGCTAACGGTTTCGCGGCCAACTTTCTATCGCTGGCCCGGTACGCTGAAAGCGACGCCGCTTTCTTCTGTTTTTCAGACCAGGATGACATCTGGGAGGCCGATCATCTCGAGCGCGCGCTTGACAAATTGCGATTACATGACGACGCTGTGCCGGCGTTGTACTGTTCTCGTACCCAGTACATCACCGAGGACGGCGCCCACATGGGGTTTTCTACCCTTTTCAAGCGACCGCCGAGCTTCCGAAACGCGCTGGTACAAAATATTGGCGGTGGTAATACCATGGTCTTCAACCGGGCGGCCCGCAATTTGTTAATCAACGTGAAGGGCCCGATTGAAGTCGTCTCACATGACTGGTGGGTCTACCTGCTCGTGTCGGGCGCCGGTGGCTACGTGATTTACGACGACTACCCGGGAGTGCGTTACCGCCAACATGGCTCCAACATGATGGGCCAGAATGTCAAGATAGGCGCTAGACTAGCGCGTCTGAAGTTGTTGCTCCTCGGGCGCTTCAGGCAATGGAACGGTGCCAATCTCGCAGCACTCGCTCTGGCCCAAGATTATCTGACACCAGAAAACCTGCGCATCAAATGTCTGTTCGAACGCGCACGCAGTGGCAATGTTTTCGTGCGCATGACCAGTCTCTATCGCTCCGGCATCTATCGCCAATTCAAGACAGACAACCTGGCTCTGTGGATTATTGCCCTGCTCAACCGATTATGACCATCCTGATCTCTGCTGACGCCGCCTGATCCGGGCAGCACGGTATTTCATGAGCATGCATTCCACGACTTGCTCCAATTGAAGTTTTTTGTATCGCATATGTTTAGTTCACCCTGATGACCATTTTGAAAAACTATATCTTTGATATCAAAGATCGCCACAACGTGCTGATGCAATTGGTGCGCCAGCAAATCACCTTGCGATATCGGCGCACCCTGTTCGGGTATCTATGGACGCTGCTTAATCCATTGCTGATGATGACGGTATCGGCGATTGTCTTCTCTTCCATCTTCAGGATGGATCTCAAGAGCTACGCGGTGTTCCTGTTTTCCGGCGTCATCGCCTTCAACTTGTTCGCCACCACGGTTACCCAATGCGGTCAGTCGCTGGTCGGCAACGAACAGTTGATAAAGAAGGTCTACATACCCAAGCTGTTCTTTCCATTGGCAGTGTCGTTCGCCATGCTCATCGATAGTGTGCTCATGTTCATATCACTGTCGATGATCATCCTGACGATCGGCGGTCATGTTTCGTGGGCGCTCGTCGGTCTGCTGCCCGCTTATGTGATGCTGTATTTTTTTGCGCTCGGCATTGGTCTGGTGATGTCGGTGATCACCGTTTATTTCCGCGATTTGCTGCACATCATGGCCATTATCATGCAGGCGCTGATCTTCCTCAGTCCGGTGTATTTCAAACCTGAAACTCTGAGCAACAAGGTTAGGACGTTGATTGAGCTCAATCCCTTGACCGAGTTCATCGAACTGTTCAGGAGCCCGATTTTCAGCGGCGTCTTCCCGCCCGTCCAGGCTTACCTGCATGCGGCCTTATACGCCCTCCTGTCGCTGACCATAGGCATTTGGTTTTTCAGCAAACACGAACACCGCGTCACGTTCCGGATGTAATTATGCAAAAAATCATTGTCGATAATGTTTCTCTGAAGTTCAGGATGTACCACGACGGCGGCACCTCTCTGAAAGAATATTTCGCCAACTTGTTGCGTCGGGAGAAACGCAAGAATTACACCGAGTTCCTGGCGCTCAAGGGTGTCTCGTTCAATGTTGCAGACGGGGAACGGGTAGGCATAGTCGGGCGCAATGGCGCCGGCAAGAGCACCTTGCTGCGAACAATTTCCCGCATCTATGAACCTTCTGACGGCAACATCCAAGTACATGGACGCGTCGCCCCATTGCTCGACATCGGTGCGGGTTTTCATCCCGAATTCACCGGCCGCGAAAACATTTATTTCAATGGGGCCTTCCTCGGTTACAGCAAAGACCAGCTGCGCGAGATCGAAAAAGAAGTCATCGCCTTTGCCGAACTGGAAGAGTTCATCGATTCGCCTGTCAAGTACTACTCGACCGGCATGTATATGCGCTTGGCTTTTTCGTTGGCTACGACCGTTCATCCCGACATCTTGATTCTGGATGAACTGTTTGTCGGGGGCGACGCATCTTTTGTCCAGCGCGGCAAGGAACGCATGAACAACATGATCGACAAGTCGAGCGTCATGGTCCTGGTCTCACATGATCCGAGTTTGTTGCGCTCGCTATGCGAGCGCTTCATCTGGCTCGACCACGGCAAGATAATCGCCGACGGCGATGTTAGCGTGCTCGACGCTTATTGCGCTTCATAATGCAACCCGAGCAACAACTCCACTGGATACGCCGCTTTTATCGGGCCAGGTTGGCCCGGTATGCCGCGGCGCGCTATCTCAAGAGGATTTACCTCGCCAACTGGCAGTCGTGGGTGCGGGTGCGCGCTTTCCTGGTATGGCACATCAGCCTGGCCTTGTCGCGCCGCCTGTCGCTACTGAACCATGCAGCGCGCCATCATCCTGTTGCACTGCCAAGGTCGGCGGCATCTGTGGCCGCAGGTGCCGTCACCCGGCTGCAGATGCTGATGTATCGCATCACCGGGCAACGCTCCATCTGGTATCAGATGCGCCCTTTCTCCGCGCTGAAGACAGCCGACGCCAGCTATCGGGAATTGGTGCCGGCACGCCTTTATCCAACTCCCATGCCGGAGGTGCTGCCGACGCAATACGCGCGTTACTTCCCGCATGGCGACTGCCATCTGCCAGTTCCCGCCATCGGCGTACTCGAAATCGCCGACGCGCAGGTGATGAGCAAGAGCGACCTCATCTTTACCCGCGATGTCTGCCTGCACCACGACCTATATCGTTTTGAACGGGACTTTCTTTTTGAAGAAATGCACAGCATGGTCAGCATCAACGCCAGGAGCGATATGCTGGTACGCTTCAAGGGTGATCATCTCCGCAGCATCCCAAAGGGTATCTCGCTGATCGGCAGCACCACGTCCAATTACATACACTGGCTCACGGAAGCCCTGCCAAAACTGGCGCTGATCGACCAGATCGACGCCTATGCGGATCTGCCCTACCTGATCGATAGCGGACTGCACCCCAACATCCTGGAGTCGATCCAGCTGGTCAATTCACGCCGGCGGCAATTGATCGAGGTCGGACCTTCCGAACTCCTGGCCGTAGAAAAACTGCTGTGCGTCACACCGACGGCGTACGTGCCGTTCGATTTTCTACCTGGCCTGGCTGCAGACCAGCTAGACATCAACCCGAGCTCGGCAATGTATTCTCCCGACGCCTTGCAGCGCCTGCGTCAGTTGCTGGTTGCGACTCTGGTCCAAGCGCCAGTGGCGCCACGCAAGAAACTCTATTTGCGCCGCTCGGGCAGATCGCGTCCGATGGAGAACAGCGATGAGGTGGAAGCGCTGATGCGCGAGCAGGGTTTTAGCATTGTGGAACCCGAAACCCTGAGTTTCAGCGATCAGGTGCGCCTGTTCAGCGACGCCGGCGTGATTGTCGGACAGGGCGGCGCGGCGCTGGGCAACATCATCTTCGCGCCGGCCGCCTGCCACCTGGTGGTACTGACGACCTGGTCACCTTATACTATTCATTATTACTTCGCCAATCTTGCCGCTGCGCTGGGACAAACTTGCACGCTGATCATGTGCGAGCCTGTCCAAAGCGAACTAGGTGAGCACCGCGCGCATATGGGCGTCAATGTTCCTGTCTCCACTCTTCTGAAAGCCATCCAATGAGCAGCAAAGTGAATTTCGACGACCTGACTTTTGAAAAATTTCGCGAGCTGGCGGTTACTGATGGTTTGAGCCACCATGAAAAGGTAGGTTTTCCCAACGAATACCGCGAAGGGCGCGAAGCGGCCATCTTTGCCGACATGCTGCGCAAGATGCGCACTCTTGATCGCGCGGGCGTCGTGGCGCTCGAGATTGGCCCTGGCTGCAGCCAGTTGCCTGTGATGCTGGCCGATCTCTGTGAGCAAAGATCGGGAGCGGTGCACTTCGTCGATAGCCAGGAGATGCTGCAACAGTTGCCACAAGCTCCGCACATCCATAAATGGCCGGGACGTTATCCGGAGCTGCCAGAGCTGTTCGAAGAGCTTGACGGAAAAGTCGACGCCATCATCGCCTACAGCGTCATCCAGTACGTGTTCGCCGAGGGCAACCTGTTCCAGTTTGTGGATCGCTGCCTGTCGCTGTTGTGCGATGGCGGGGAGCTGTTTCTCGGCGACATTCCCAATGTCACCATGCGTAAACGTTTCTTTTCCGGCAACGAAGGGATCCAGACCCACAAACAGTTTACCGGCCGCGACGAACTGCCCGAGGTGCAGTTCAATCAACTCGAAACCGCACGTATCGACGACTCTGTGGTGCTCGCCGTGCTCGCGAGAGCGCGGGCCCAGGGCTACCATGCCTGGGTCATACCGCAGAGTGCCGAGCTGCCGATGTCCAACCGGCGCGAAGACATCCTGATCCGCAAGCCCTGAGCCCGCCTGCGAGTCCACATTTCATTACTCTCAGCAAGATCATCACCATGAAATGGCAAAAAAAAGGTTTCATCTGCAGCAGCGAGACATTGGATCTGCCCTGGTACAAGAAGAATACGATGGTGCCGCTTCCCTACCTGATCGCCCCCGATCGCTTGCGTATTTTCGTCACCATGTGCGACGCGGACAACGTCGGTCGCATCGGCTTCATTGACGTCGACCCGGACAATCCGGGCCGCATCCTTGACTACAGCAGGCAGCCGGTGCTCGACATTGGCAGCGCCGGGAGTTTTTCGGATAGCGGCGTGCTGACTTCATCCTTGCTGCAACAGGGCGATGATCTTTACCTGTATTACTCGGCCTACCAGAAGTGCAGCAAGGTCCCCTATTTGATCATGTCAGGCGTGGCCCTCAGTAGCGATGGCGGGCATACCTTCCGCAAGCTGTCCTCGGCACCGCTGCTGGACCGGGTCGATGGCGAAATTTTCGTGCGCAGTTCTCCTGCCGTGATGCAGGACGGCGACGGCTTTCATGTCTGGTTTTCCTCAGATGCAGGACAGGGCTGGATCGCCGCCGACGACAAGAGCCGCCCCAGCTACGACATGAAATACATGCGGGTCGATACGCCTGCCGACTGGCCCCGTGCGCAAGGTGCCGTTAGCATTGCGTTGCAGGGTGACGACGAACATGGCATCACCCGCGCCAGCTTCTGGAAGGAAGACCAGCTCTACAAAAGCATCTACGCCATCCGCAGTCGGTCCAAAGGATATCGGCTCGGCTACGCAGAATCGGCAGATGGCGAACACTTCGTCCGCAAAGACGATGAGGTCGGCATCGATGTATCCGAACACGGTTGGGACAGCGAAATGATTACCTTCCCGGAGCGTTTCGCGCGGGGTGACCGGGTTTACCTTTTTTATTGTGGCAATGGCTACGGGACCGCCGGCATGGGTTATGCCGAATTGATCAACAAGGACTGACAGAGAATCGCCATGAGCAAGAAAATCATGATTACCGGCGCAGGAAGCGCACAATCCAACGCCACCATTAATTGTCTGTTGATGGCCAATGACGGTGAAGAAATCATCGGCCCCGGGGCCGATGCGGTCGACCTGATGTTTTGCGGCGCCCATAAACGCTATCTGGTGCCGCACGCCAAGCAGGCCGACCACAAGGCCGCATTGCTCAAACTGATCGAACTGGAACGCCCGGACATGATTCACTTCCAGCATGATCTCGAGGTCTGGAAAGCGCTGCAGTTCCGCGACGAGATTGAGGCCCTCGGGGTCAAGATGCTGGTGCCGGATCTCGACACTGTCGACACCTGCGTTCACAAGTACAAGTCCTGGCTGAAGTTCAAGGAAGCCGGCGTCGTCGTGCCGGAAAACATCGTCATCAACGACAGGCAGGACCTGCGCCGCGCGCTCAAGGAACTGGGCGATGAAAATGGCAAAGTGTGGCTGCGCGCCAAATCGATAGGCAATGGTGGCAAGGGCTCACTGGCCGTGAGCGACTACGAAGAAGCAGAAAAATGGGTCGACCGCAACGACGGCTGGGGTGAGTTTGTCGCTGCCGAGTTGCTCACCGAACGCACCATCACCTGGTTGTCGATCTGGGTGAATGGCAAGCTGATCGTCGCCCAAGGGCGCCGCCGCCATTCCTGGGCCTATAGCGCAATGAGTCCTTCCGGCGTCACCGGCATCACCAAGGTATGCGAAACCGTGAGCGACGCGCTGGTCGACGATATCGCAGTCAAGGCCATCAAAGCGATCACGCCGGTGCCGAACGGCATCTTCGGCGTCGACATGACCTATGACCGGCGCGGCATTCCGAATCCGACCGAGATCAACGTGTCGCGATTTTTTACCACTATCCAGTTTTTCGCCGAAGCCGGCTTGAACATGCCCAAGATCCTCAAGGATATCGTGCTCTATGACAAATTCCCTGATCTGGGCAAGCCGGTCAATCCCCTGCCGGACGGATTACTGTGGTTGCGTGCGCTCGATGCCTTGCCCATCCTGACTACGCAACAAAAAATGGATGAAGCCCTCATCAAGATCGGCGCATGACGCCCAACAAGAAAGCGGATGAAATGCCATGAATGTTGCCCAGTACGTTGCCCAGTTCCTGATTCAAAAAAAGGTCAAGCATGTTTTCGGCTATCAGGGGGGAGCCATCCTCAAGCTGGTCGATGAATTCATCGCCACTGGCCAGATCGAGTTCATTCAGAACTACCACGAGCAAGGTTCATCGTTTTGTGCCGATGCCTATTCGCGTGTGAGCGGCAATCTCGGCGTCGCGCTGGCCACGTCCGGGCCAGGCGCGACCAATCTCATTACCGGCATCGTCAATGCCAACCTCGATTCGATTCCGACCCTGTTCATCACCGGCCAGGACTACAAGGCCAATATCACCACCCATAACGGTGCCCGCCAAAATGGTTTTCAGGATCTGGACATCGCCAGCATCGTCAAGCCGGTAACCAAGTACGCGTCCCTGATCACCTCGGCGGCAGACATTCGCGTGGAACTGGAACGCGCCTACTACTTCGCCACCGAAGGGCGGCCTGGCGCCGTATTGCTGGATATTCCGATTGACATCCAGTTTGCCGAAATCGACCCGCAACAGCTCGCCGCGTTTGAGCCGCCATCTGCACCGGCGGCAGCGGACTTCGACGTGAATCTGGTGATCGATGCAATCCAGTCAGCGGCAAGGCCCGTGATCCTGGTGGGCGGTGGTGTGCGCCTGAGCGGAGCCACGCAGGCCGTCAACCAATTCGCACAAGCGACCGGCATACCTGTCATCGCGACCCTCAACGGCCTGGACGTGGTCGAAGGGAACCATGGATTTGCCGGCCTCTATGGCAATACCGGCGCCAATCTGGCAGCGCAAAACGCAGATCTGATGATCGTGCTGGGCGCTCGACTGGGACAGCGGCAAGTCGGCAAACAGCCCGATAAATACACCACCGCAAAGATCATCCACGTCGACATCGACGCCGCCGAGCTCAAGCGCGTTTTCCCGGATGAATTGGCAATCCAGGCCGACCTGCCCGATTTTCTTGCTCGCATGATCCCCGCCTTGCACGCCGCAAAGCTGCCGGTTTTCTCCAAATGGAATGAGGTTATCGCAGGCTGGAGCAAGAAGTATCACGTGAACGCCCTGCTCAATGACAAGGGGCTGGATCCGGTCAGGGTAGTCGAAGAAATGCTGCCGCTGTTTTCTGCCGACGCCATCCTGACCAATGATGTCGGCCAGAACCAGATGTGGGTGGCGCAGGCGTTCAAGGTGAAAGCCGGGCAACGGCTGCTCAATTCCGTCGGCCTAGGCAGCATGGGATTTTCGCTGCCGGCGGCGATCGGTGCGGCGTTTGCCGCACCCGGGCAGCAAGTCATTTCATTCATGGGTGACGGCGGACTGCAAATCAATATTCAGGAATTGATGTTGGTTGGCATGCGCCAGATCGGCATAAAGTGTGTGGTGTTCAACAACAAGACGCTGGGCATGATCCGCGAAGTACAGATTCGCTACTACAAGGCCAATTACCATGGCGCCAATCCGCAGGAATTCGGATGTGTCGATCTGAAAATGCTGGCCCAGACCTATGGTCTCGGCTACCGCCTGGTGACGACACTAGACGACATCGCAGGCTTGCAGGAAATCTTGGCCGATGAGAGACCTTACATTATCGAGGTCCCCATTGACCTCGACTCCAAGCTCACCAACCGCTACGACGAAGCTGCATGTTTCGAGGCGGAACGCATTCATGGATAGACGCCTTTTTCTCGACTTTGACGGCACCTTGGTCGACTCGCGCCAACGGCAGCACGCCCTGTTCATCGAACTGAGCGGCGCTAGCGAACTCGATCTCGACCTCTACTGGCGCGAAAAGCGTGCCGGCAAGAAGCAAGCCGACATGCTCAACGAATATTGCGCGCTGACTGCACCGCAAATGGCGCAATTCAAACACGACTGGATGGCGCAGATCGAAGCGCCGGAGCGGCTGGCGAGCGACACCCTGATCGCTGGTGTAGCCGCCTTCCTGGAACAAGCCGCACGACATTTTTCGCTGCATCTGGTAACCGGGCGCCAGCATCGTGAACACTTGCTTGAGCAGATGCGCCGACTTGGCATTGACGGTTTTTTCAGTACCATCCTCAACACCGCCCAACAATGCAGCAAGACCATGCTGGTGAGCGCGACGGAGGGATTTCAGAAAAACCATGCGGACGTCTTCATCGGCGATACCGGCGAAGACATCCTGGCCGGCAAGGAGCTCGGCGCCTATACGGTTGGCGTCGCCTCAGGCGCGACGGATGCAAACCGCCTCAAAAAATATGCCCCTGACCTGATCGTCGAGTCAGTGGCAGCGTTGCTGCCATCAACGCTGGGGGTGCGCTGACATGCTCCTGACCGTCCGACCATTTGAAACCGCCGACAGCGAACGCTGGGACGCGTTCTGCGCGATATCGGAACAGGCGACCTTGCTGCACACGCGTAAATTTCTGAGTTACCACGGCGACCGTTTTACCGACCGTTCGCTTCTGGTCGAAGCGGACGGCAAATTGCTGGGAGTGTTTCCGGCGGCCGAACACCCGACGCAGCGCGATCATATCGTCAGTCACCCTGGCGCCACCTATGGCGGCATGGTGCACAACGGTGCCCTGCGCGCGGCCCGCATGCTTGCTGCCGTGCAAGCCGTAGGTAGCCACTACCGCAGCCATGGCTATCAGCGACTGATTTACAAGGCCGTGCCGGGCTTTTATCAGCGGCGCCCCTCGCAGGACGATCTGTATGCGCTTTTTCGCTTGGGAGCCGTGCGTACGCGGTGCGACATCAGCAGCACCATTGACCTGCAAGCCCGTGGCGCGGTGAGCGAGCGGCGTCGACGCAGTTTAAAAAAAGCAATGAAGTCAGGCATTGTGATGGTCTCCGGCAGTCAGTGGCTGCCGGCCCTGTGGGAGGTCCTGGTCGACAACCTGGAACGGAAACACGGCTGCATCCCCGTCCACACCCTGGACGAAATCAGCTTGCTGGCCAGCCGGTTTCCAGACGCCATCCGTTGCGTCTGCGCGATCCTGGACCAACAGGTGGTGGCCGGTATCTTGTTATTCGAGACCGCCACGGCTGCGCACGCTCAATACATCGCCTCCAGTGAAACGGGTTATCTGGTTTCTGCACTCGATGCGGTGGTTGACCATTGCATCGAGGCCGCTGTACAGGGGGGGAAACGCTGGTTCGATTTCGGCATCAGCACCGAAGCGGGCGGCATGCACCTCAACGAAGGTTTGTTCGGTTTCAAAACCGAATTTGGTTCCGGTGGTTTCATTCACGAATTTTATGAATTAGCCCTAAAGGATATGTGATGTCAATTGCCAATTCCAGATTGATTGAGCTGCCCAAGATAGAAGATCCGCGCGGCAATCTTACCTTTGTCGAAAATTCGCGCCACATCCCCTTTGAGATGAAGCGTGTTTATTATCTGTACGATGTTCCGGGTGGCGCCACCCGTGCCTCGCACGGCCACAAGAAGTTGCATCAATTGATGATCGCCATGTCCGGCAGTTTTGATGTCACTCTTGACGACGGCTTCGAGAAAAAGCGATATCACCTCAACCGTTCATATTACGGGCTGTATATCCCGCCGATGATCTGGCGCGACCTGGATAATTTTTCTTCCGGTGCGGTATGCATGGTGCTCGCTTCCGATTTCTACGGTGAGGACGATTACTACCGTCAGTACGCCGATTTCATCAACGCTGCCCATCAGGCGAGAAAATGAAGGTTCCGTTTCTTGATTTGAGTATTTCCCATGCACAGGTGCGCGAGGATATCGACGCCGCCATACAGCGGGTCATCGCATCCAGCCACTTCATCATGGGTCCTGAATTGGACGCCTTCGAAGCCGAATTTGCCGCCTATTGCGGTGCCCGCTATTGCGTTGGTGTCGGCAATGGGCTGGAGGCGCTGCATCTGCTTCTGCGCGCCTACGATATCGGACCGGGCGACGAAGTGATCGTGCCCTCGAATACTTTCATCGCCACCTGGCTGGCGGTGACGCAGGCAGGTGCCACGCCAATACCGGTCGA
>Ga0187843_10000922_pt1 | contig 19311 bp, 17 predicted proteins | sample SpaLakP09_SKY_43_FD_134516 | JGI IMG/M metagenome (GOLD analysis project Ga0187843, IMG submission 134516) | Oligotrophic lake water microbial communities from Sparkling Lake, Wisconsin, USA - SP09_SKY_43 | ecosystem: Environmental > Aquatic > Freshwater > Lake | place: USA: Sparkling Lake...
CTGGACGGCATGGTGGAGCGCGGTTTTGGCCGCATCATCAATATTTCCTCGATTAATGGCCAGAAAGGGCAGTTTGGCCAGACCAACTACTCTGCCGCCAAGGCCGGCATGCATGGCTTCACCATGGCACTGGCCCAGGAAGTCGCACGCAAGGGCGTCACCGTCAACACCATCTCCCCGGGCTATATCGCCACCGACATGGTGATGGCAGTTCCGGAAGAAGTACGCAACAAGATCATCGCCAACATCCCGGTAGGCCGCCTGGGCAAGCCGGAAGAAATCGCCGGCCTGATCAACTACCTGGCCTCCGACGTCGCCGGCTTCATGACCGGCGCCAATCTGGCCATCAATGGCGGCCAGCACATGATGTAAGCCGCATTCCATCAGGAATACCGCACAAAAAACCCGGCCTCGCGCCGGGTTTTTTATTGCCATCCTGATGATCGGCATTCTGCTATGCTGACGGCCTTGAATTTCACATCAGAGCAAGACATGGCTGAACATTTGACCATTCAGGGCGAAACCAAGGAAGAAAAATACCAGACCCTGCTGCCGCAGGCGCAGGCGCTGGTGCAATACGAAGACGACCAGATTGCCGCCCTGGCCAATCTGGCCGCAGCCCTGCACAGCAGTTTCGACTGGCTATGGACCGGCTTTTACCTGGTCAAGGACACACAACTGGTGCTTGGACCCTTTCAGGGGCCGATTGCCTGCACCCGCATCCCGCATGGCAAGGGCGTATGTGGCAGCGCCTGGGCGCAAAACCGCACGCTGATCGTGCCGGATGTCGATGCTTTCCCCGGCCATATTGCTTGTTCATCCAGCGCCCGTTCGGAAATCGTCGTCCCCGTGCGCAATGCTGCCGGCGCAGTAGTCGCGGTACTGGATGTGGATTCCGCCCAACTCGACCAGTTTGACAGTACCGACGCACAATACCTGGAAGCCATCTGCCAGGCGCTGCAACACCTGTTTTAGTACCACCCGACCAAAGCAGATGCATTGCGCATCTGCTTTGGGGGGCGTGAACAAAGCTCGCAGCGCACCCGAACCAAGACACACCGCCGCAGACAGTAGCAAGATGGCCGGCAAGGCGGCGCAATGCAGGCTTGCCGGGTTTGTCAGCGGCACCGACTCAGGCCAGCGGCAATTGCAACTGCCGACTGACCCACTCGCGCATCCCGGCCTCATCCAGCACGGCCAGGTCCTGACGTGCATCATGCATGGCAGAAGCCAGGCGCTGTAATTGTCGCTCCAGCCCCGCCGCCATCTCCCCGGCCAGTCGCGCATTTTCTCCGGCCATATCCAGCAGACGGGCATTGGCTTGCTCACCCAATACTGATTGACGCTCGGCCGCCTGCTGCAACTCGGTATTACGCTGTTCCAGCATTTCCAGTCGCGCCGCCTGCTTGCCGGACTCGCGATCACGCTCGGCCAGCCGTTCACGCCACACCTGCTCCACCTGCAGCACCTGCCGCCGCGCCGCCTGCAATTCTTCCTGCAAGGCGGCCGTCGCCAGTTTCATGGCCTGACGCTCCTCCTCGACCTGTTCATACAGGCGCACGCGCAAGCCTTCCAGTCGTTCATAGGCCAGGCTCTCGCGCCGCTCAGCCTCCTGTCGCGCTTCTTGCAGCCTTTGTTCATGCCGCGCCTCCAGTTCGGCCACCCGCTCGTCGCTATCGCGGCGGACTTGCTGCGCCTCCAGCCTGCTGGCTTCCAGCTGCTCGCCCAGCCGCTGACTGTTCGACTCCAGCAAGGCATGGCGCTGTTCGGCAGACTGCAGCTTGCCATCCAGCTCCTGCACACGGACAGCGCGCAGCTCCAGCTCACGCAAGGCCGACTGCAGGGAAGCCTGCGTCGTTTCCAATTGCGCCTGGGCTGCCGCCTGCGCCTGGGCCGAATCAGCCACCTGCTGCTCAGCCTCCTGCCGCAGCACTTCCCATTGCTGCTCGGCCGCCGTGCAAGACTGCTGCCAGATCAGGCCAAATGCCTCGGCCAGCCCGGCAGGCCAATCCGGATGACGGGCGGAACTGGCCATACGCGCCAGAAACTCCTGTCGCCAGTCTTTGAGCGTGTTGTTGATGGTGGTGTTGGAACCCGTACCCAAGCGGCTGCGCACCTCCACCACGGTAGGCCACACGCCTTCCCCCACCAATTCAAAAGCCACCTGCCGAATGCGCGAATAGATGTCAGTTGCCATGCCAGCCCTACCATTTCCGTTGAATGAGCGCATTTTATCACAAGCATAAAATATTATTTATTACGTATTACATTATTTAATTACACTCACACCGCAATTATTTCCGATTACTATACTTATCGGATATTTATTTCAGAAAAATCCAATTTCAGCCACCTGCGCAGCAAGCCCACCCCTCACAAAACCCACCAAACCCGGCCAGACAGATGCAATCTGCGATCAATGTCCCGGAAACACCGTCGCCACACCACCCCTGCACAACAACCTCACACCCAAAGCACCAGCCGCGCCACCAAAAACAAAAAGCCCGGCACACAGGCCGGGCCTTACCAAACAACAGCACACATCAGCTCGCACCACCCCCTACCACCTGGCGCAAATCTGCCAGCATTTGCGACAAGCGGTTCTGCAAGTCCGAAATATCCGCCTGCGAATTCAGCAACTCTTCCACCCCTTCATCCAGCGCCCGGTTGAGCATATTTTCCTGACTGGTGGTGAGCATCATCGACACATAGGCCACATCCACCCGCTGCCGTATATTTTCCAGCGCAATGCGGCTCGATACCAGATTATCCCGCTGTGCCCTGTCCACCTCCCCCAGCACCCCGGTCATGCACACAGCCAGCCGGACAATTTCCTCATCACGCTGCCGCGCCAGCGCCAGCGCCGCCAACGCCCGCGCATGCACATCCGCCGTTTCGACCAGCATGGTCAGGTGGTCACGCAAGCGACCACAACGATCCCCATCCTCCAGCGGCATATTGCGCACCAGCAATGACACCACCGGGTAATTGATCACCATGCGCGTCTTGAACTGTTCCAGACGCCCCATGCCAAGCAGGTGATCCATCACCGACACCTCCAGCGGACTGGCCTCGCCTCCGCGACAGCGCGTCATCACGCCCATCGACACCCGAAGCTGCACACAGGCTTCCAGACCATACAGCGCCACCCCGGCCACCATGGCATCCGCCAACTCCAGCACGGAAGATGCGGTGCCAAGCTGCTTCACCACCTCCAGCAAGGCTCCCATCTCGCTCATGCTCTGCATGGCAGTCATCGCCGCGCAGCTGGCATCACGGGCCAGGCCATTCAGCCGCCCTCGCTCCGCCGTGGAGTCAATCAGCCGTTGCAGCTTGGCCACCAGCTCCGGCGCGGAAAACGGCTTGACGACATAATCTTCTCCTCCAGCCTCGTAGCCAGCCAGGCGATCTTCGATAGCATCACGCGCCGATACAAACACAATTGGCACCTGCGCAAACTCATCATTTGCCCGAATGCGGCGGCACGTCGCAAACCCATCCATGCCAGGCTGCATCTCCACATCCAGCAATATGGCCGCCGGACGCACCTCCCCCAGCATCGCCAGCGCCTCCTCACCACTGCCGGCATCTATCACCTCAAAACTGCGCGACAAGCCCATTTTCAACAACCGCCGCACCGTCTCCACGTCATCCACCACCAGTATTTTTGCTTTTTCGCTCATACCCGCAACACCCTTCCCCTTGCCAATCCAACAACGCGTTCTTTCATCTATAGCTGCCAACACTGCTGCTATTCAAGCCACAGCCACCGCAACAAGCCGACATCAACACAGGCAACATACCGCCTCAGTGCTTGTCCACAGCAGTGCGCCGCCCTAGAATCGGCAAGCTCATGCCCAACACCCTGCCCGATACCCGCCACCCCGACAGCCTGATTGCCGCCCAGTCCGACCAGCAGGCGGTACTGCTATGGCTAAGCGAATTCATCGACCGTCCAGCCACCTTGCGCAGCTATCGCAAGGAGACCGAGCGCTTCCTGCCGTGGCTGGCTGATCGCAACAAGGGGCTGCAAGCCGTGCGCCGCGAAGACGTACTGGACTACCAGCGATTTTTGCAAGCACCCTGGCCGGCAGAACGCTGGATCGGGCCCGCCCGGCCACGCCAGCATGCACACTGGAAACCGTTTACCGGGCCACTCAAGCCCGCCAGCATCCGCCAGGCCCTCACCATTCTGTCAGCCCTGTTCAGCTACTTGAGCGAAGCCGGCTACCGCCATGGCAATCCATTCAAATTACTACGCCAACGCCAACCGCCGGACACCCGCCCGATGGAGCGCTTCCTCGACCACACAGCCTGGCAAGCCATTCTCAGCGCACTTGAACAGCTGCCGCACAACACGCATCGCGAGCAACTGCAAGCGGCCCGCGCCCGCTGGCTGCTCACCCTGCTCTACCTCACCGGCGCACGCCGCCAGGAAGTGGCCACCGCACGCATGGGCGACATCAGCCAGCGCCGGCAACAATGGTGGTGGCGCGTGCATGGCAAAGGGGGCAGCACGGCCGACATTCCGGTATCTGATGAATTGCTGCACGCACTGGGCGACTATCGCCACAGCCTGGGACTGGGTCGCCTCCCCCTGCACGGCGAAGACACCCCATTACTCTGCCGCATTGCCGGACAAGGCCAAGACAGCCTGCACGGCGTCAGCGACAAAGCGATCTACCTGATCTGCCAGGAAATCTTCAAACGCGCCGCCAGCCATTGCACAGACCCGCAAAGCCGCAGCCAGCTACTGCAGGCCAGCACCCACTGGCTGCGCCACACAGCGGCCAGCCATCAGCTGGAAGCCGGCGTGCCGCTGCTGATGGTGAGCCAGAACTTGCGCCATGCCAGCATCCAGACCACCCGCCGCTACCTGCACAGCGAAGACGATGCCCGCCATGAATTCTCCCAACTTCATTGTGTTGCGCGGCCTGAGTAACCCTTCAGCAATAAGCCTTTGCTACTGTACGCATCAATCTATCTGTTGCTTAAAGACTGCTTTTAATCCGTTATCTGCCCCGACTGTCTCAGCGGGCTGCCTCACTGTTACCATTTTGATGTTCATTCCAAACGCAACGACACCTCTCAAAGATGTCCTCACCCACTATGTCGCAACGATTTCGATCCAGAAGCGGAGCTACAAAACAGAGGTGTACCGCATCAAGACCCTAACCGACATTCTTGGCGAACATACTTTGAGCGAGGTTACGCCAGCGCATGTGGCCGCCTTCCGCGATAAACGGCTATCCACACCTCACCCTCGCACCCCAGGAAAAACAGTGGGGCCATCTACCGTCAAGCTGGAATTAATGCTTCTGTCGCACGTGTTTTCCACAGCGATCACGGAATGGGGACTGGATCACCTGGCTAATCCTGTCCTCAAGATCCGCAAGCCAAAAACACCACCAGGGCGCTCACGTCGCCTAACCCCTGCAGAAGAAAAGAAAATCTTGCGGGCGGCCATTCGTCACCCTAATCCCGAGTTGTATGCCATCATTGCTTTGGCATTAGAAACAGCCATGCGCCAAGGTGAGATACTGGCTCTGCTCTGGGAAAATGTTAGCTGGAAAAAGCGCACCGTATTTTTACCTGTCACCAAAAACGGTGATGCCCGGGAAGTGCCACTAAGCCGTGCGGCGTACGATATTTTGTGCCACCACATGACACCGGCGGCCGAAGGTCGCGTATTCAGTTATTCCACAGCAGGCCTAAAAAGCTCTTGGAGATCCTTCATTCTTGGTCTCGGCATTCAGGACCTACACTTCCATGACCTTCGGCACAGTTCGATTAGTTCGCTCATGGAGCGCGGCCTAAACACCATGGAGGTCGCCTCTATTTCGGGACACAAAAGCATGGCAATGCTGAAGAGGTATACCCACCTCTTCGCCTATAAACTTGTGGACAAACTGGACCCGAAACCACGGAGAAAGAAGGATCGCCCCATCCTACGAAATCAGCTACTGCCATACCCAGCATTGATCACTCGATTAAGTCGCAATGTGATTGTCGACTTTCCTGATTTTCTGGATCTACGCGTGTCGGGACTAGAAGAGGAAGAGGTCATTGAAAAGGCCAGGGGCAGGCTGTTAAATAAGGTCGTCAGCATGCTTTGCGAAGGTTACGAGCCACCGGCTCCCAGTATGCTGGACACGCTGACACCTTCTTGCTCAAAGACCAAGATAGAGATGATTTCGCCCCTCTATGAATAACTGCGGAATTTGAAAGTCGCTACACAGTAGGTGAACATGAAACGCGATGACATCATGAATCTCGACCACTGGCAGTTTCGCTCAGGACGGGAAATTGACAACTGCGTGCCGGATCACTGGCTGCCGGTAATCGCCGCCCTGTGCGCATCCATTGGTGAGCTGGTTAATCAGGATGGGCGTGAGCACTTCTGCTGGCGCGATATAAAGGAGAAGCATGGTCAGCTTGCGGTATATTATGTCGCCACGACGGAGCTGACCGCCCCCATTGAGGCATTGGTTGATGTTGCTGAGTCGGCCTGCAGTGAAGCAGCTCAAGCCCAGCCAGCCAAGGCGAGCGACAAACGGTTTCTCGGCTAGCCGTTGACAGAGATAAAGACAGCGGCAAGGCAGGTCTGAGAAGCCGCCATTGAGCACCGACTTACTGCTGGGCTGCCAGTGTCCGGACTGGATGAATCCAGCCGGATCGTGCGCTATACCCGCGAGCAGGCCAAGCAGTTTGGCGCACACCAGGACGATGCGACATCGTTAGCTGACGCCGCACAAGTCCAGATCCAACGGGTAGAGGTGGAAAGTTTGGTTTGGCAGGGGGGGGTGAATGTCCAGTATGGCTGCCGGTCGGTGGCAATGGCAAGGCGCCGTGTGGGGCCATTCTCTACACCGAGGATATGCCACCCTCGCTTCGGGCGGTCTTCATGGCGTGGTTGGGCAGCTAGCACTGTCAATATCTCGACCGCCTCCTGGCCTGCCTAAGCATGGGCAAGCCTATTTCTTAGAGGATGTGCTCACCGCGCGGGAGCAACCGCACAAAGGGAAATAAGCATGCTGGTTTTTTTGGATACCGAATTCACCGACTTCATCGACTGCGAGTTAATCAGCACCGGCATAATTGGCGAAGACGGCCAGTATGTGCTGTACCTGGAAGTGCTGGACCTCGACCACTTGAAGTGCAATGCCTTTGATCAGTCAGCCGTGTGGTCGCAGCTTGGCCGGATCGACGACGCAATAGTACGCAAGGCAGACCTGCCAACCCATTTGCGAGATTGGTGCACTACGCTGCCGCGCAGCATGACCGCGACTTACTGGCCAACGCGCTGGATGGCGAATGGCCTGCAAACTTCACCGGCTGGTTCGACCTTCGGCCGCCGATGGGCACAGGGACGTTGACCGGGCAGTGACGTGCTATCACACACCGGATAGGCCTTGGCACCACTCCCGTTACGATGCCCACGCGCACCGGGCAGACCGGATGGCGCGGATGGATCAGCACCGGCAAGATAGCTTGGAGGCGTGAAGCGCCTCAACCGCCAAAGGCTAAAGCCGTGGTTCTGTTTTTCGACTATGACGTAGTATTATATCCTGATGCAGCTTAATGAAGGCCGCCTGGTACTGCGTACTGAAGGCAAGCTGAGAATCATGGTGTGAAATTGAACAAGGGGGCTGGGGGATGATCAAGAGCATTTCCATACATAACTACAAGAGTTTCCACCCGACCGCTCCTACGGTCATCCCAATCGACGTCAGCACCGACAAACCAGTTATCTTCTTCGGCCTAAACGGAGCGGGTAAATCGGCCATTGGCGAGGTGATAGATGGGCTGGGACGCAAAGATGCTCGCTTCGCACATTGCTCGCTGACACCCACAAATGGTGGCCCCTTTCGTTACCTGGTCTATAACCACGCCTTCATAGAGAAGGTCATCGGTGAGCCGGCAGGCATGCCCGGCATCTTCACCTTGGGCGAAGTTAGCACAGTGGCCCAAAAAAGTATTGATGAGACACAAAAGCAACTGAACGAATTGGAGGAAGTGGAAGAGGCCATCAACCTGCAGATTACGAAGGCGGAGCAATTGGCCGACAAGCAGTTCGAAGTGGCCAAGGATAGAGCCTGGGAAGCACATACAACGTATGCGAAGAGCGAGCCCATGAAGACCTGGCTGAAGGGCTACCATAAGGACAAAGCCAAGCTCTATGAAAAGCTTCGGGACACTGCGGTGCGTAAGGACGAGGAGCTCGACACCCTCGACCAGCTCAAGCAGCGCTGGGCTGATGCCGCCAGCTCTGAAAACATTAAATCAAAGGTCGCTCTCGATGCGTCAGGCTTTTCTGCGATAGAAAACGACGGCGTGTGGGTAGATCGCATAGTAGGATCTGGCTCCAGCCGTCTGGCACCGCTCATCGACAAACTGGGCAACGGAGACTGGGTTGGAGCTGGTCGCAAGTATGCTCACGACAAGGACTGCCCATTCTGCCAGCAGGCTCTGCCGGCTGACTTCAAGGACGAACTGGCCAAACTCCTAGACGGCGACCGACAGATCCGTATCGACCACGCCCAAGGCTTAGTAAATCTGTACGCACAGCTGCTGGACGATTTTCGGGAGAAGGTCGAACTTACCCTAGCCGAGCCGTTCGTGTTGCAAGACTCCACCTTCAAGCTCAGTTGGGATGTACTTCGCGCCCAGTTAGAGGCCAACCTTGCGGCGATGCGTAACAAGCTCGAGAAACCGGGCGAGCCCATTATATTGGACTCATGCACGCAGGTAGTCGACGAGGTAGACGCCGCAGTGCGGCAGATCAACGAACGTATCTCCACATTCAATGCGCGCGTAATCGATCGCGACGCCGAGAAAGATAGGGTTAATGCCGCGTTCTGGAAGCTCCTACGCCGCGATCGCGAAGAGGTCTTCGCCTCGTACCAGAAGCTCAAGCATCCCAGCGATGAGGCCTTGAAAACCCATAGAGCTGACTTGGCGCAGGTCCAGACCAATGCCAGAGCGTTGACCGCCCGCCTGATGGAGCTGCGACAGCGTAGAGTTGGTGTGGATGCAGCGGTGCTGCTAATTAACACCCGACTGCAAAGCCTGGGCATCGAATCGTTTTCCATTGGAAAGAAACTGGGGGAGAACAGCCTCTATTGCTTAGTGCGGCCCGGTCAGGATGAAGGCGACTTGAAGTCGTTGAGTGAGGGCGAGAAGACCCTAATCTCCTTCCTTTACTACATCGTGCTGCTGAGCGGCTCGGAAACGGCAGCGGTTGATTGCCCGCTGGAGAAAACCATCGCTGTCATTGATGACCCTATCTCCAGCTTGTCGCATAACTATGTGTTCGACATCGCGAGTATCCTCCAGTACGAGATTGTCAAACCTCCCCAAGGTAAGCCCAAGGTCAGGCAGGTTATTGTTCTCACGCACAACTTGTTCTTTCTCCATGAGCTGCTCAAGTTGGGTAGCAAGGCCAGCCTCTTGCGTGTGGTCAAGAATGTCTACTCCACGGTCGAACCGCTGAACCCACATGACCTGCTCAACGACTATGACGCGCTCTGGCAAATCCTGCGCGATGCTCGTGACGGGAAGGTGCCAAAACAGGCAGTGCCTAACACGATGCGATGCATCCTTGAACACTTCTTCAGCTTCACTCAGCGCGCCAACGAGTTTGAAAAGGCTCTAGAAGCCATAAGTAACCGCGACAAGAACTTCAAGCCTTTAGAGCGTTTTTTAAACCGAGGCTCGCATAAAGATGGCATCAACCTAACGGTTATGGACTATGGCCAGTTCGATGTTGGATATTACCTTGCCAAGTTTGAGGAAGTGTTTACGGAGACCAACTTTGCAGACCACTATGTTTCACGGATGGGCATCGCTGCAATGGCCAATGCTACCGAACCCAATGTCCCGCCGGCATAATGGGCGAGCCTATGGCCAGCAGTTGCCTGTCGACCCTGAGCGAAATTTGGACATCAGCCCGACTCTACGCCTACTGCCTGAGGTGAAGCAAGCGTGCCAGGCTCAGCAAAAGTGGCGCTATCACCCTGATTTTTCTAGAGGATTGCATGACTGTTAGCGGACCAGATTTTCGTCAAACATGGCTTTGGCGACAGGCATTCCAAACCCCGCGCTCAGATTGCACTACTGACGAGCAAGAGTTTTTCAGGGTGCAATACCTTTCAATTCGAGAACGGGCGGCGCAGCTGGTTTCTCGGATAGCCGTTGATTTACCAGGCATGACGGTACACGACATCAGTCATTTAGATGCACTGTGGGACACGGCTTCTTCAGTTGCAGAGGGTGCCGTCAATGTCAATCCGGCAGAGGCGTTTGTCCTCGGCGCGAGTATTCTTCTTCACGATTCGGCGATGAGCTTGGCAGCTTACCCAGGCGGCCTTTCAGAAGTTAAAACAACGATCGCTTGGAAAGATGCTATCGCGCGTTTCGCCCTGGCCTCAGAGGAAAGCGGCGGAGAGACGTTTGATGTCGCGAATCCACCCGGCGCAGTAGTCCATCGGATCGTACCGGACGTTCTTCGGCGGCTGCATGCTGAGCGTGCCGAAGAACTTGCAGAACAGGCGTGGCGTGGCGCGGACGGATCGCAATTGTATCTAATTGAGGAATCGGAGCTGCGCCGCTTCTATGGACCGACGATTGGCCAAATCGCCCATAGTCATTGGTGGCCAGTGCAAAAACTGGAGCGGGAATTCTCTGAGGACTTGGGAGCCCTTGCAAACCGAACTCTCAGCCGGGTTGATCGCATCAAGCTTGCCTGTTTGCTGCGCGTTGCCGATGCATTGCACCTCGACAGTCGTCGAGCCCCCAGATTCCTTCGTGCTCTTACAAATCCAACAGGAATTTCGGCCAATCACTGGTCATTTCAGGAGCGATTAGCCAGGCCTCACATTGAACTCGATGCCATTGTTTTTACCACGGGCCAGCCGTTTGGGCGGGAAGATGCGGAGGCTTGGTGGCTAGCGTACGACACATTGAACGCTGTCGATCGCGAGCTTCGGGACGTGGACCTACTCTTACAAAGCCGTGGTCGCGAAGTCTTAAAGGCGAGGCGAGTTAAAGGTGCAGGTTCGCCGGAAATTCTTGCGCGCACAGTCCAGACACGTGGGTGGCGGCCTGTAGATGCACGTCTTCAGGTATCGGATGTTCCTCGCATTGTGGAAAATCTTGGTGGCTCGAAGCTTTATGGTGATGATCCAACGGTGGCCCTTCGTGAGTTGATTCAAAACGCTGCCGATGCAGTGCAGGCACGACGCAGATATCAAAATCGTCCTGCCGATTGGGGGCTCATCACAGTCAGCCTGCGTATGGAGGGCGATCAGTTTTGGCTGATTATTGAGGATAACGGCATAGGCATGTCTGAGCAGGTGCTTACTGGGCCGTTGTTGGATTTCGGTACGTCATTTTGGAGGTCGTCCCTTGCAATGGAGGAGTTTCCAGGACTCATGGCTGCGGGCATGCACGCCATCGGTCGTTTTGGAATTGGATTCTTCTCAGTTTTCATGCTTGGCCCTGTCGTTCGCGTCTATTCGCAGCGCTGCGACAAGGGTCAAGAAACGGGACGACTACTTGAGTTTCGTGGAGGGACAAGCGCTAGGCCAATTCTGTCTCCTGTTGTGGGTAATCCAGTACCAATCGATGGGGGCACTCGCGTGGAGGTTTTGTTGAAAAACAATCCACTTCAAGCTGGAGGCCTTCTATGCAACAACTCGTACTCCAAGCGACCAATGACGCTGGCGATGCTTGTAGGTGCTGTAGCTCCCAATCTTGATGTTGCGATTGCTACCATAGTGGAGGAAGGCACTCAAACAGTCGCGAGACCGGGCGACTGGTTGACAATCAGCGACTTTGATCTCGTGAAGCGACTGAACCCCAGCCTGAATCAACCCGACGTAGAGATCCCAAAGGCAGATCGGGCTCTGATGCAGCCCATAGAAGGCGCGAACGATCAGGTATTTGGCCGAGCCTTTATTTCGCCTTCACGATACTTTTTTTCGACAGTCGATGGCTGGGTGACTATCTCTGGACTGCGCTCAGCCCGACTCAACAACGTAGAAGGAGTGTTATTAGGCGAAGCAATTACTGCCGCCAGGGATACTGCTCGACCACTTGCCACACAGGATGCGCTCGCGCGATGGGCGTCTAAACAGGCCGAATTGATTGCAGCATTGGTAAAAGATGAGGAGCGCCAAGCGCGCTCAGCAGAAGTAGTGCTGGAATGCGGTGGAAATATTGGAAATCTCAAGATCGTTCAGTGGGGTTCAGACTGGCTGAGTACGAGCGAGTTTGAAAACCGTCTCCGCTCCTCGATAGAGATTGCTATTAGTTTCGATGGCGAGTTCCACTACGACGAAGATCAGGACGATGTTCATCCTAAGGAATTCCGTCAGGATTTCATGGTTTCTGATGAGATAGCCTTGGTACTCCAGCATGATGGTGACATTCTGAAAGCCGGCAATACCAACTGGCCTAGGTCGATTACTGGACAACCCAAATGGAGTGACTCGAACGTCGCAGCGTATGTCAGGGAACGTATCCGGAGGGTATTGGGTGACGATCTTCAGGAAGATGAAGAGGACCGCGTCGTCGGACGTGTCAATTATTCCGAAATCACGCGCCGAGTAACGGTTTTTCGCATTAGTGAAAATGAGGAGACTCATTAATGGGGCGCTCAAAGCCAGTTGCGCTTGCAACGCGCATCTTCGAGAAGCAAGGTGATGCCACTATTTTCTTCAAGTCGATGCTGAATCGCTACCGACCAAGCGAGCGCGTCAGCAATGAGGATAGCCTGGATCTAGCGGCATTGCTCGAGCGGCACTCTGAATATGCCACAAAGGTGGGCTGCGGCATCAGTCATTTCGAAGTGATGCTTACGGAGCACGGTACGCAGTGCTTTCGGATTGTCCGAATAGATGGAAGCGGCACTGACTTCTCTTACCCACACTGCATCTCACAGCATGCTCCAAGCAGAAAGCAGGAGGTGAGCCGGGCATTTCGGCGCGCCGTGAGGTTCGACCTCTATCGAGCGCGTGATGAGTTTTTCGCTGCGCACATAGGTGTTGATGCACAAGCTTCCTGCGCCGTAACTGGGGAACGGATAGCGCGCGAGGCCGGCCACATGGACCATCGGCCGCCGATGCCCTTCGAGGTCATTGTCACGACATTCCTTGTTTCGCGGGGCATGTCGTTGGTAGATGTGCCGTTAACCATTGGCCTGGATAATCAAGTGTCCCCAGAGGTTACCGATGAGACACTTTGCGAGGAATTCCGTAGGTATCACACGGCGGTGGCACAGCTCGACTTCGTTAAGAGCACTGTCAATTTGTCTCAGGCCAGTCGCCACCGTCTGAAGCCTGGCCGCGTGAGCTTAACCCCACCTCTCGGCAAGACCTGACTGTCAGATCAAATTTAAACTTCTACATATCAACTCAGCCAGCCAACTATCAGTCCACCTTAGCACTTACAAGTGTCCTCAGTGCAACAACTTTACCGGCCTCTTGCAACCTAGCCTGCAAGTCAGCAATCGTTTTTTCTCGTTGCCGAAGTTGCTCTTCAAGCTCCTGAACACGGTGAGCCAGAGCGTAGTTCTGGCGAGCCCAATCCGTCATTTCATCACGAGCCTCAATCAACGCTTCCCGATACTCTTTAGCCTTGGATTGAATCTCTGCCAGTTCACCACATTTGGTCTGTAGCTTCTTTTTTGGGGTGACTTCGTTTAACTGGCGGATTTCAGCGAGAATTGAATCGTGGAAGCGGTAAAGCGTCGAGCGGCTAACGTTGGCTTCTTCAGCGACGGAAGCGGCCGATATCAATACTCCCTTCTTTACGCGCTTGGGATTACCGTTTCTTAACCGGGCCAATGCCAACTCAAGTTCATGGCGAGTCTGGCGCTGTGATGCCTCCTTGTGCGCTCGCAGAGCCTCTGGATTACCACTTGCGTCTATACTCATTTAAGTCCCTTCCCCTGTTCCGGCTCTAGCTTAGCAATCACCTGATTGGCTTTTTCAAGAATGCGAATGGCCCGCCCTTTGCCTGGCACGCCAATATCCGGCAAATCCAGCACAGTACGCTGCTGAACCGCAATTTCTTTCCATACGGGAAGATGTTCCGGGCCAATTAACGCCATGTTGCAGTCAACGCACATGTCCGCCTCAAACAGGCATAGACCCCCACAGCTACCACCTTTTACATTGCCAGCGCACCAGCTATGTCCAGTGCCATTTAACGTGATGGTTCCGCTCAGTTCTTGGATCAACTCTTCCTTGTTCTTCGCAGTACGAACCATCGGCCGCCACATGCCCAACCAATCCTCGCCCTTGGCCAACGGAACCTCCGTGTCGAGATATCCGGTGAGAATTTGCGCCTGCCGCTCTTGCTTTGCTCGTACCACGTCCTCCAATAGGCCATTGTCGAGCTGGTACTCATCCGCGCCACCATCCGCATACAGTAAGGTCATGTCCAAGCTCCAGTGGCCAAAATGCTCTTTCAGGTACAGTAAATCGCCTAACTCAGAGCGTGCGTAATAATAGGCAAAAGTCCGGCGAAATTGATGCGAAGCCAGATTCCAGACCTCACCAACATCATCAAAAATGTGACCATTACGGCAAAAATCCTTCAACCATCCATTTACAGCCGAGTTACTCGGTACAATGGCAACAGGCCCTGCCCCACTGTAGTGGTTCGATAGAAATAACTTTTTCTTGTGCCTCTGGATTTCGGCAAGGCGTTTGGTTTGCCGTATTTCATTTGATAAGAGATGGATTAGATTTTTCTCTTCCTTTAGAAAAGCATTCTGAAGCGGTTTAACTATCCTTTCCGCCACGCGGACTGCTCGCTCTACTATCGGCGGCACTAACCATTTGTGTGGACGCTGACCGGTTTTATAAATTGTTCCATGCAACCAGATGCACTCATAACTGCCATCAATGCCGGGACTTCGTGAGAGGCACCCAGACTCCAAGGACATCATTTCTGAGTTGCGCAGCCCCGAAAACATGTTGATGCAGACGTAGCAAGCAGTCTTCAACATCCCCATTTCGATGTGCAGCTCCCGCAAACCATCGTAACCATGGGCTTGCACAACCTTCGTACCAAATCTATATGAATAGACGTCAGACAGGCCCTTTGCCCTTGCTTGTTGAATAGCATCGTCCGCCTGTGCTTGAACCAACAGGAGATGCTCAGCTCGATCATCCACATACTCGATGGCACGCTGAGCAAGCGCAACAAACACCTGATCGGGAATAACGGGGGTCTTTGGGGTGCGGTGAGCCATGCGTTGGTCCACGCCAGCTAGCACATGTGCACTTTCAAATGGCCATGGGTGGCCCGGTAAGGCATCACCAATTTTACCTACCTGCGCATGCAGCTTCTCCACAAGGAGAAGCCTTTTCATCACCGTTGTTTTTGCGCATCGACCGCCCTCCCGGGCCGCGACAACGTAATCCATTGTTCTGCCATCTAAATGGGAGAATCGGTCAATGCCATTGCTGAACATCCAGCGCAATAGGAATGCAAGGTTTCCCATCTGAGAAATCAGCGTTTTCATGCCTGGACGTTTGGTACCTTCAATCGGGTCCACATGCAAAGACCAGATGAAGTCTTTGGCTGTAATTAGTAGGCGCTGATTTTGCTCATCCGTTAGCTTCGAACCGTCCGGTAGTGTGATACCCCAGATAATACGCTTCTCGCAATCTTTAGCATTTTCACGCACGATATATGGCCAGAAATTCCATACATCGTCTTCATAACGACTGATGACTGACTGCTGCCCCTCTGCATCAATTACAACCGAAACTGGCAAGTGCGCTTTTTCTGATAGGGCAAGCTTGGTAAGGGAATAACTCTCAATTGGAACTGCGTTCATAGTGGGGCCCGGAAATTTTCCCATGCGGGATGTGGCGTTTCCTTTGCCTGGCGTTTAGCTTTCTCTACGAGGTCCGACGGAAACTGCGGGGTAATATCGTTATCAATAGTTTTGACAACCCAGCCATAGGTTTTAATCCAATGATGCGGAGCAATTTTGTGCCGCTCAGCCAGCAATTTGTAATAGAAGCTGAGCATCCTCCACAGATCATCTTCGAACACGACCATCTGCGGGCATCGGAAACAGATCATGTATTTTCCGCACACTTCACCGCCTTCGCGAAATGGGTTCTTACAACGCGCGACCACCGTGTTATAGCCACCTTGTAGCAGCTCACGAACATTCGCCAATGGAATCTTGCCGTCAGCAGCCAGCACTTGAGCTTTTCCCTCACTGGAGCCGGTGACCCAACCCGCCATGGCTTGGCCAACAAAAACGTGATTACGCTCAGACTCCGCAGGCAAAGTCACATAGTGGCGTGCAGTGGTTTCCGCCGATGCATGCCCCAGTGCCTGCTGCACCTTACGGATATCATGTGTCCTGGCATATAGATTCGAGCCAAATGTTGGCCGGCAGCGAGCGATACTGATCAACAAGCGTACTCCTTGATCATCCACCAGCCCGTGACGGGTAATGAAGTCATCAATGGCATTTCTTGCATCGGTCTGGGTAAAGCGGTTGATCTTCCCTTGCCGAGTGGAATTGGGATGACGCCCGGTATAGGGAACGCGCCACAGAAAGACAAAATTCCGGTCTTGCGGAACGGCTTCTTCCGCCAAATAGCGAGTGTGATCCGCCAACCACCGGAAATGGTCTCCAACAGTAGTTGGAATCGGAAGCACCTGCTCTTGGTTAGTGAGGCGCTCTGGGGCACTGACACGATAGGAGGAAATTTGGGGAAAGCCACTACGGCGCTTCTCTGTAATCAGAATCTCCCGATCCTTGAGCGGGTGGGGCTTGAGACTGTCGCGCTGAAGCTCAAGCAAGCCTTGAAAGTTTCGACCGGTTGCCATCGCCAGCACAATCAAATGCACTGCCAGCACCTGTGCCGCGGAAAGGGCTCCCCCTTCTTGCTCGTGGATCAGTCTCAGATCTTGGTTACAAGCTGTGACGATGCGATCCTGCTCACCCTTTCGATAAGGTTCTCGCTTAGGAACCAGATGATTAATCTTCGGGAACGGTGACTTGGGAAACTTCAACTCCGGGCTAACGCCTTGTGGAACACGTTTGAGACGATTGGTCAGCACCGTTTTAACAGTGGCATAAGCATTCTTCTTGGCTGAGAGCGACAGCGGTTGGCCAGCCCTCGGCCCCATCCCGGCAGTGCGTCTTTCTAGCCATGCCAGATAAGCACGAAGCAGTTTTTCATCAACCTGATGGAGATGGGTAAGATGCTCACCATGTAGCTCCAGATCGTCCAAAAATGGCCAAAAGTACGCAACGAGTTGCTGATAGATACCTCGCAACGTAATTCCAACCAGCTCATACCTGAGCGACCAGACGGCATCACGGGCATGCATTGCTAAATCCTCGCGCCCATTTCGCCTCAACTGGTCGAAATCGAACCCTATCTCCCCGTGGTGCTCACACTTGATGGTGAAGCACCACGACGGCGGTAAATCAATAACCTGCCCGCCAGGAGCAATTGAATCAACCTTTCGCACCACATGTTTACGACCTATCAAAAGTGACCTCCCATTCTCAGCAGTACTTCCTCAATATAACCATCGACGTCATCGTGCTTAAGTAAGTCAGCAGCATGTACATATTGCTCTGTGGTGGATATGGAGGAGTGCCCCAACCGATCCCGCACCCAGTGCAATGCACCATCAGTTCCCTTGCTCACAGACATACGCAGGAACTCATGGGTACCAAAAGTGTGACGTAGACGGTGAGGCGTACACTTAATCCCCGACTTAGATGAAGTCCGTTGGAAGATGACATCCAAGCCATCCAGTGACAGCGCCTCCCCGTACCGGGTCAGAAACAGCCTAGTCGTTTCCTTGCCGTTTCGTTTGGCATAGGCTTTCGCAAGCTTAGGCCTCTCGCGCATCATGTAATCAAACAAGTGGCCCAACAACTCATAGGGCACCATTACCCATCGCTCTTTAGCTCCCTTGGTTGGAGTTAAATCAGGATCAAGGGACATCCGGATGGCCTTACCTGGCGCATGCCCAGCTGGAGTTGGTAATACTCGGATATCTAGTCCGCACGCTTCTTCCCGGCGCAGGCCACACAGCAGCATCAAGTAAGCTAGAAGCTTATTTCTGCGCAGGGCGAGTGCTTCAATGAACTGCACCGCCTCCGGGATGCTTAGGAACTTAGGCAGTGACGGGTGGACACGTAAAGTCAGCGCATTCGCCTGCACGCGATTACCGGAGACGTCAACATGCGCCAAGAAGCCCATGGACTTGGCTACCAGCACATCCTGTGTGTCGAAGGGTAACTTGTGGGTCATTCCAGTGCGGAGGCACCAGGTATAGAAGGCTGCGATGGTGGCGATACGCTTGTTGATTGTGGAGCGTGACAATCGACGGTCCAACATAGAATTGCGCCAGACCGCAACCTGCTCCTGAGTGACTTGCCCCCACGGCAGATCGTTTTCTTCGAGGAAGGAGAAGAACTCGTAGAGATGATCCGCGTAAGTACGCCATGTCGCAGGAGAACGGGTACGTCCCCGAACTACCGCGACATAAAATAGATAGCGATTCGCCGGATCTACTAACTCTGCAGCAGAATCGGCCAGGAAAGGAATGCCAGGCAGAGACACTCCGTTCTTTTTGAAACCCTCATCCGTGTAGAACAACCTCATTGGCAGCCATCCATTGAAAAGCCCCATGTATCATGTGCGACTTCTCGCACTTCCCATGCAACGGAAACAGTCTAATAAGGAGAAATGCAGCCCGTCCATGCACTTTGCTTAACGAATTGATTTTATTGATGAACACTAGCCACACAAGATGGTTGGTAGAACATGAGGCCACTGCCCACCACAGCATGCACGGCACGCGCAAGCACACGCCCACCGACGAGCACTGAGGCCGACCCCCTCCCAGCAGCAAAAGTCAACAGCTGCCCATTTATCCGTCCGGCGCGCCACAACACGCCTGCACGGGCCTTCACAAAAAGCGCCATTCCGCGTACCATCCCGCCTCGCTTTTCGGGATGGCATCAATGACTATTAGCAGCGCTGCGCAAGCATGCGGCATCGACTTCGGCACCTCCAACTCCACGGTTGGCTGGCTGCGCCCGGGTGCAGACACCCTGATTCCGCTGGAAGACGGCAAGATCACCCTGCCCTCGGTTGTCTTTTTCAATTACGAAGAAGACCACTCGGTATTTGGCCGCCGCGCCCTGCTGGAGTACACCGAAGGTTATGAAGGCCGGCTGATGCGCTCGCTGAAAAGCCTGTTGGGCAGCAGCCTGATCGACAGCCAGACCGAAGTACAAGGCCGGGC
>Ga0187843_10000923_pt1 | contig 19269 bp, 17 predicted proteins | sample SpaLakP09_SKY_43_FD_134516 | JGI IMG/M metagenome (GOLD analysis project Ga0187843, IMG submission 134516) | Oligotrophic lake water microbial communities from Sparkling Lake, Wisconsin, USA - SP09_SKY_43 | ecosystem: Environmental > Aquatic > Freshwater > Lake | place: USA: Sparkling Lake...
AATTAATTACATAAGAGAGTATCTGTATGATCTCTATCCTGATTCTAATTTAAATTATCGAATCAAACTTACCAACACATCAGATGATACAGATGTTGAAGATGTCAATTTGATCTTCAACCTCTCTTCACTTGATGCAGGTTATCATAATTTTGCATTCAGGGTGGATACTTACAGAGGTGAAATGCAGCTTATAATTGATGGCCGCGTGGTCAAACAGCAAACGTTTCAACCAAGAATGTATCAATTTTCAGACTTGATAACAAGACCATTCTTCATAGGCACAAGCCCATACACAAACGGTATACCGATGTTTGAATACCTTAAAACTAATAAATTCAATGCAAAGAATATTACAGTGAAAAATTTCTATCTGTACAGCACACCATTAAATTACTTTGATATCATGTTTCATAAGAAACAGGATAAAGACAGTCTTCAAGATGTAGTGTTCAATGTTGCTTGTGGCAAGAGAGGGTATCTTGAAGAGATTGAGAGATACTTTAAATTTACGCTGCCTGGACACAAATCCGCAGCAATGAATGTGGTGTTACGCAACAGTGGAATATACAACCCTGAGCTTCAACTGGAAATTGAAAAACGCATCTTGCTAGTGCTCAAAAATTCCATACCTGCATATGCAAAGATAAATAGTATAAAGTGGAGTAATTAATGAACATAGAAGACACATTCAATCAAAGTGGCCTGCTGTATGACAGATATCTGGGTGACAATCTGCAGCTGCCTTATTCTGAAACAGACATTAAAATAGCTCCTAATGATACTGTTACTGCAGACTTAATCAACCTCAAACTCAGCAATCTGTATCAAAATTTTCTATATCTGTATAAAAACACCAAAATGGCATCCACACTTGTGCCCATATCTGCTCTGGCAACTGCAGGTGTGTCTGCCAATGATACAAAATTTACATGGTACAGAGGCTTGTCAACATCTCAATTTCAGCCCTTTGAATCACTAGGCAATACCCTCTCTGCTTTGGATAATTTCAAGGAGATATTTGCCTTACAAAATGCAGATCTGGAACAGTACACATTGCTTTGCACCACAGGAACAGAACTATATGCTATTAATTCAAACAATGCAGAAACATCTCTTGCTATAGCTCTGAGCACATTAGACTATAACACAGAGAGAATCACAGATAAGTTTTTTGTGGATATCAATTCATTTGCCTTGGGGCCAGATAACCAACTTCTGTTGCTTGACCGTGGATCAAACTTACTATACAAATATGATGCATCAGGATTTCTAACAAATGATAACATAGCAGCTAACAGATTATTTTTTAAGAAATTCATAGGTGGATATGGTGATATTCAGGCCAAATTAAAATTTAATTCACCTGAAAGTGTCTGCATGTCCAACGATTTTATATATGTTCTGGATTCAGGTAATTCATGCATTAAGAAATATGATAAATATCTCAATTGGCAGTACACCTACACACTGCAAAGAGATTTCTTAAGTTCTTACCCATTCAAGCTCAAGGTAGATAGTGACAGTAATTTCTATGTTTTAACTGATGATATGTTCATTTTTAAATATGATAATGATTTTCAAAATAGATATGTAATCAGCCTATCTAGCATTCAAGTAAATGGTGAAGTGTTCAAAGACATGGTGTTCTCTAGCTATGATCCTAATATATTTTATGTAGTAACAGACCAAAATGTGTATAAAAAGTTTACAAGCAAACCAGATGATACAACAGGTAAATATTTATTTTACCTGCATAAATTTAATAATACACAGACATTAAAAGCTTTTGTATCTTTGAAGGCTACAGATGGTGATAATAATATATTATACTCAAAAAATAATGACACTGCCATATTCACTTCTTTTTATGACAATGCCAATCTTTACGACATTCTAACTATTCCTGATTTTGATGTGTATGATTTGGAGGAAATAAAACTCAAAGAACAAGAAAATGTGCAAAGTTGGGTGCTTAACAAAACATTTTCAAAGATGATTCTCAATCACATGCGCTTGAGAGATCAGATCATTGGCAAGTTTGTGTACATACTGGATGCACGTGGCAATTTGGTGTTTAATTTCAATAGATATCTCACAGAAACAGAAAAAGATACAATTAACTACCAATCAAACATCACATCATTTGTTGGTAAGAATGAAATTATTCAGAATTCTGTTTTGAATCGATGCCTTGTGACTGTGCACAAATTTCAAGCCAGTATCCTGGAAGTATTAAGAGAAGAATTAAAAAAAGAATTAAACAAACTTGTTCTACTAGGAGCATGGAATACAGTTGATACTTTATCTGATTTGCGCAACCTACAGGCGACCACCATACAAAATGTTACAAATACTATCTACGTTAATCGTCATGATTCTCTTGCTAATACCGGCGGTGGAGATTTTGTTTATGACTCTCTCTCTATGCTTGCTGATGATGATGGTGCCATTATTAAACCAAATTCTGTTGGACCTTTATTTCCAGGCAGATGGATAAGACAACTAAATGGCAATGCTGCTACACCTGAAATGTGGGGAGCAAGAGGAGATGGCATAACGAATGATCAACCTGCCATTCAACGAGCCATAAGATATACAGAGCTAAACGCTCCATATAAACTTTTATTTGATTGTAAAACATACTTATTAACATCTTATCCTATGGTACAAAGTGATCCATTTGGTACTCCCATAATGCCCGATAAATATTGGCAAAACGGTTATTGGAAAAATTATGCTAAACTAGATCACTTAATGATTGGATATTACCCAAACCCAGACAATAATAGCCCCAGTTGTTTGAATGACAGTGTTTCTGCTAACATTGAATTAATAGGCACAAGAAATGGTTCTCAAGTAACTACACTGAGTGCTGATTGTACATTTTGTTTCACCAAGCCAACTCCTGCAGGCGAATTTCCTTATGCATATGATTATAGGAGCGTCTACTCGCTAAATTGTTCTCATATTATAGGTTTTTGTAGAAATTTAAGTGCAGTAAAGATGAAAGATTTTGATTTGATTCCTTTTGCTCTCTCTACATTTCCACCTTATCCTATATATGGAATTACAACGGATGCTGCTACCCCTTATGGAGGCATAGTTAAGAGAGGTAATATGTGCACTACACAAGGATACAATGCTAACTTATATTCTGCAGAAGAAACAAAGATACCTTTTAGAACAGAAATCATGTATCTTTCTGGTGTTAGATTTATTAATTGTAGTAGAGGTCTCACAACAGGTGAAGGAGCATCTCTTCCGCATAGGGGCATCAAAAAGATCGAAGCATATAAATGTGAATTTCTACATCCTAATGACATGTTAAATGTAGTTACTGTTGCTGGACAAGAAACTTTATTTGAACCAGGAGCAAGTTTGCTATTATTTGACTCTATAACTGCAGAAGGCATTTCTGATACAATATATCAATATGACGGCATTAGTAGCCATGAAATAAGAGGTGAAGATGGATTTTTAATGAGTCAAGGCGTCAGTGCTGTCTTTACGAACTGCAGCTTCAACAAGTATACAATTGAAACTATTGTAGCGGGGTACGATCAGTCAGGGTTACTTGCAGAAAAAATAACTATTCCAAGAATAGGTGAGCAAATAACTGTGAATTTAAACATTGGCAGATGGAGAGAGAATTATATTCCTGATGAAACTCGAGGGTTTTTTACATGGCTAGATACAGTAACAGGACAAATTTTACCTGCAGGCAAGAAAGCATGGGTTACATTAAATGGTCAAGGTGGCGGGGGTGGTGGAACTTATGGTGGTAATTACACAATTGATCAGTATATAGCTAAAAGTGCAGGAATTATTAATACTCTGAGTGCTGTGATGACCAGGCTTAGTGGTGGCCTGACAAATACAAATACTGATTATGTGCGAGCAATTAATAAACAACTTAATATTAATATAGGTCAAGTGTTTAACAACGCATGGATATACCCCTACATAGAAGCAGGCACTAACTGGGTACCTTCATATACAAAAATAATTAATTCACAATTCAACAGGGGCGCAAGTTATATTAATCCGTTGAGACAAAATCAATTTACTAATTGTATAATAAGCCATGATCCTGCCTGTAATATGGTTGGTACAGGCAATTATTATATTTCTGGTTGTTTATTCGATCAATGCAAGGGATCAATTGTTGAAGAAATAAACTTTGGTTATCTTGATAGCAAGGGTGTTGTACAAAAAAATATCTTTAATATTAGCGCTCTCACTGCAGTAGATGGTATTCAAACATACTATTACATCCCATATCAATTTTCTTCTTGTTTCGGGGGCACAATATTTAATAATAATAGTGCCTTTGGTCCTTTTGATTTAGAAGGTAACTCATTAAATTATTTACCTGAAAGTTTCCATCAAATATATTACAATAGTGCCGATACATGGCCTTTTAGTTTCTATAGAAATGCTTCTCCACCTTACTTGATTTCTTTATTTTCAACACAATCACATAATTCATCTTTTACAGATAATACAATAACACTGAGTACACCACTGTGTGCTGAAATCTTTAAGTACTTTGGGTTTACTTGGTGTAATACTTGGATGGTGCCAATAAACATCAATACAACAACACAGGTAAATAACTGCGACCCATCTTCACCATATTATGCAACTTATAGCAATGTAATTACTGGTAATAGAGTAGTAGTCTAAACCTATAAACCATCTTTAATTTCATTGTAAAACTGCATATTTCTAATAAATAATTCTAATGGCAACGGTATCCATCGTTAAATTAAAGGTTAGACGCGGCACAGATTCTGAAAGAAAGCAGATTACCCTGGACAACGGTGAAATTGGATTTGTCACCACACCTGCTTCTAATAGATTGTTTGTGGGCGATGGTGTCACCCAAGGGGGCATACCTGTTTCTACAAAGTTTCACTATGCTGGTACTGACGTTGATACAGGAGCAGGTCTGGAGACAGCTCAGAAAGGTGATCTGGTGTATGATTCAACCATGCGACAAATGTTTGTACTCACAGGGATTGATACAAATGGATTCCCTGCTTATGATGAGCGAACAGCATATCAATTCATAAGCTCTCCTGTGGACAAGCAAACCATCACATACACACCCAATGGTGTGTTGCAGGTGCCAACCCAAGGCATCAGTGCAGTCAACATCAACAATAACCTTTTCAATTCCTTGGGTGGATTTGTAAGATCATCACCCAATGGCACTGTCAGTGTCAATTATGACAATGTGAAGATAGTTTTGAATGTTAACAGTGCATTGACTGTGAATGAACCACAATTAAATATTGAAAGCATGACTGTAAAAGGCAAAACACTGGACATCACTGCTGATGGTCTAGCTTTATCTGTACCGGTTGACACACTAGGTTTTGGTAATGGTCTTAGAACTGGTCAAATCTACAGAGATGTGAATGGATTTTTAAAGGTAAAGTTATAATATGGCAGAAGTCACTTCAGATACAGTTGTAAAAATTCTCTTGAGAAGAGGGCTGGAGTCAGAGCGCGTTGACACCTTGCTATCAGAGGGTGAGTTGGGATACTCCATAGACAACAGACGCATATTTGTTGGTGATGGTATCACCTTGGGTGGCAATGCTGTTGGCAACATATTCATTGGCAATGTGACAGATAAGGTTTCTTTCAATGGTGTGAGTATTGCAGGTGACACTGTGTATGAGAACAACATTCTGTATGCACGTGTTGGAGGTAGCAACTGGTTAAACATTCATCCCCGATTGTACACAGATCCTAACAATGGTGCATATGGCATAGAATATGCCACAGGTGAAAACAAGTTGCGTCTGTCACAATCTGTGCTGGGTGAAGGTTTCACCATGAGCTACAACCCCCTTTCATATAATTCTCTCCAGCGACAGACAAGTTTGATTCAATTTGATGCAAGGTACTTGTCTTTGTGTGCAAGCAATAATAGTTTTTATTTTGGTAACATTTACAATAAAACTGTACTTAATAATCTCAATGCAAGAGTTAACGTGGACAATTCTTTTTTTATCAATGACAATGTTGCACAGCCACAGCAATTGCAAATGTACGCTAGGAATTCTTCCAACAGATCTTCCATTGAATCTGTGTCTGGTGATTTTGATGTGACAGGCAGAAGAACACTAAACTTGCTTGCTGGCAGACGCAATTGCATTAAAATGCGTGGTGATAACACAGAAGGCATAGGAACCGCCTACACCACAGTGTTTTCATCCAATAGAACTGGCTACATGGGACGACCTGATTTTGACTTTTATGGCATCGTACAGTTCAGAGATGATCATATATTTGAAGACAATGTGACTGTGGGTCAAAGCTTGTCAGTCCTGGGCAATTCAACCATATATGGCAGTCTTTCTGTGCTAGGTGACATGTCTTATTATGATACAATTGTGTCAGTAACAAGCACCTTGAGTGTTGTCAATGTGGGCCCCAATGCTCCAGGTGTCGATTCAGTGGTCATTGTGCAAAAGAGCACAACTGCAGCTCAGTACTTACTAAGAGTACAAGGTGAAAATATCTCTACTCCTTATTTTACAATCAAAGATGGTCCTGTGGCATCAATCAATTATGAACCAGGCACTGATGTCACTTACAAGCTCATTGTTGGGGGCAGCTCCAACCTGCATGGCAATTTGATTGTTGACAATGTGGGCAATGCTGGAACTGGTCATTTGAACGTCAGTGGCAGCTCTATTCTTGGTGGTACCAGCACCACCACTCTAACAGGCAGAGGTGCTGTATATTTCAAAGATGCTGAAACTGAAATAGGGCAAAAAGTATGGTTTGGCAGGGATTATTCAACCACAAACTTATACAGAAAGCAATCTGGTACCAGTCAAACAGATTTATCGCTAAAGACTGATGGCAATCTCACTGTGGGTGGCAATTTATCTGCCACACTTGTCATGGGAGATGGCAGGGGGATCAAGAACATAGGACAGGCCATGTATTATGATAACCCAATACAAGGAGGGCCATATACGGAGGGAGCCATCACCAATTCTGGTCTCACTTTCATATGGACTTTATAATGAAAAAAGGTATGGTTGTACGACCACAAGGAAATAAATACATTATATGAGTTATCTTACAGTATCTGTTAATTTTGCTTCTGTTGCACAGATAAACAGCGGATCCACCAATGTCACAAGTATTAGCCCTGCAAATCTGCAGTCATCTTTGGGTGGTGGATCATACAATAGCAATGTTAATGCCACCGGCCTCACTTCACGCACTGGTGGTGTTGCAGTTAATGGTGGTGGCAATGTTGTATTGGATTCTGGATTACTTCAAATAGGCACTGGTGCTAGTCCTGTGACACTGTTCAGAGCAGCTGCAGACACATGGCAGACAAATGATGTTTTTGTAATAGGCAATGCCGCCGCTTCCAGTAGCAGAACAACAGGAGCATTGCAGGTGACTGGTGGAGTGGGTGTGCAAGGAGCCATGTTTGTGGGAGGTGATGTAACAGCATATGCAACATCTGATGCCAGACTCAAAGACAATGTCAAGATCATCATCAATGCACTGGACAAAGTCGATAAACTCAATGGTGTTGAGTTTGACTGGAACGCTAAATCAGAGAAAACTGGGCACGATGTCGGTCTGTTAGCGCAAGAAGTTAATGAAGTGTTACCAGAAATTGTCACCACACGTGAAGATGGCACCTTGGCCATCAGATATGAAAAAGTTGTACCTTTGTTAGTTGAAGCCATAAAAGAGTTGAAGAAAAAGGTAGATGTATTGGAAAAAAAGGCGAGGTAAAGTATGCCGCACCCTACCGCTAATGACAATTATTCATTGCGTGAGCTATCTCTAGCAACTGGAGCTACACCTGAAAGCTTAGGCTATGCTGCTGGCAGCACTGCCACTCCCATAGATTTTCAAGATTTTACAATTGATAGTGTTACTACACCCACCATCAACACATCTAGCTTGCCTTATGGCAGTGATGTCGTTGTAACAACAAACTACACAGTAGCTGGTCCAAGATTTTTATCTAGAATAGGCAGTCGACCATCAAATTATGTTTGGGCTAATAATTCTAACTTCACTCTAGTATCAGATAATGGTTATTTCAGGACTTATAGAAATGCATATAACCCTCAAGGCACTGGTTGCAGTTCATCTACTACAACTGGCATAACAGTTAAATTATACGATCAAGGGTTCAATGAGCCAGCGACAAACTATAATACCAACCTAACAACAACTAGCATCACAGTTTATACTCCCCCTACACCCTTTTTAAATCAAAACCCCATTTGGATGACGGCCCCACAACGGCCATGTAACACTACACCAGCATGCCCAAATGGCAATTGCAGAGGTGCCACCATTCGGGTTGTAGGCGGTGCTGGTGATTGGCAGGGGGTACCTGGTGGTGGAGTAACCCATTACATTAATAATGCATTGAAATTTAGTTCAGCCAGTTCACCATATGATATCACTCATACCAGAGATGAAAACAACAACTTGTTGTGTGGCAACACTTTATACACATTAAAAGTTGCAAATAGTTACGGTTGCACAGTTACCACCACACGCACAACCCCTGCATACGTTTAAAATAAAGAGTTTACATTGGCAGAAGAGCAGTTATAATATTGAAATGGATCAGAGAATTGAACCCATCTACTCAGCTTTCAAGGACATATGCACACAGCAACACTCTGTATTCACAGAAGAAGAATTTAAAAGCAAACTTGCCCATGAATTGACAACAAATCCAAGGGTAAAGCAAAGAGAGAGTGTTGCAGCAGCTTTAACGTATTTGTTGGATCATGAGAAACTTACCACAGAGAATGTAGCAAGCTTCATTCACAAGACTCTTGCTCATAATAAAAAAAATAATCAACCCATTGTAGACTTCAAATTTGACAATGCCAAGCAATGCTGCATTGCTCCTTATTCTACAATTAATTTTGATGCTCAAGGAACAATGAGAGTTTGTTGTTATAATAACAAATTTTTACTAGGAACATACCCAACTGTTACCATTGAACAAGCGTGGCGGAGTGAAGCTAGAGAACAATTCATAGAAAAAATAAAGAAGCTCGATTTTAGCAATGGTTGTGACAAATGCCGCATGCAAATAGTGACAAAAAATATTAGTAATGCTCTTTTTACTAAATTTAATCAGTTTGAAAGCATAATTGGTGATGACCCTGTTAATTTTGAGTTTGATTTTGGTACCATTTGCAATTATGAATGCATAATGTGTGGTGGCAGATGGTCATCGTCAATTAGAAAGAATAGAGAAAAACTCCCACCCATCAAAACACCTTATGATGATGCTTTTGTTGACCAACTTAAACAGTATATTCCTAGCATGCGTATAGCTAATTTTCTGGGTGGAGAACCTTTTCTCACACCATTATATTATAAGATTTGGGATTTGATCTATGAATGCAATCCAAATCTGCCCATCTACATCACCAGTAATGGCTCTATTCTAAACAATAGAATCAAAGAGTATGTTGTTAAACTGCCAAATGCAAGAATCACCATCTCACTTGATTCACTTAAAAAAGAAACATATGAAGTTATCAGAAAAAATAGTAACTTTGATCAAGTAATGAGCAATATAAAAGAATTAATTACTTTAAATAAACTCACTTCCATTGCTTTTTGCCCATTAATACAAAATGTATATGAATTGCCTGATATAGCTAACTTCTGTATTGAGCATAACCTTACTCTGGCTATCAACACTGTAACCAATGCATTGGGTGGCTCAATAAAGGGCATACATGCCAATGAAAAGCATAATACTGTTGTCTGGGCAGGTCTGGGTAGTCCAAATCTTGAGACTTTTCATGGTACCAATCCTGAGCTAATTCCTGAATTCTGCCTTCATACTTTACCGCACTTAGAATTAACCAAAATTATCAGCCATCTAAGACAATATAGCTTTCATGGCAATCCAGATATTCATGACCGATATGCAAGCTTTATTAATTCTTTAGTGAGTATAAATATACAAAAATAGACCATGAACATTGACGTACCGAACATCATAAAAATAACTACAAAAGACAACAAGATTGACTTCATATTAAATAGAAAAAGCATATTTTCAAATAAAACATATAACGATGCAACTCAAATACAAGCGGTTGAGTATGATCCTGAACCGCATGAACTAAAATATTTTAAAAAGAATGAGCTTGTGACCATTACTGCCAACAATCCTGATTTATTTTTTCTCGCAAGAGCTCTCAAACTCAATATTATGCATATCGTCAATCGCGATAAATCACAAATACTATCTAGCTACAAATTAAAATTGATAAAACTTCTAAAAAGTATTTACAGACGCAGTGTTCCACTAAATGTAGAACAGCTGATACTCAACTCACCCGATGCATCTGCTTTACTACAATATCTTCCCTTCATTAATTATAATCAAGATAGAAAATCACATTACCTGCATTGTTTGAGGATAAAAATATACTACTTACTGTACCCAAATCCTGAGTATCAACCTTTCATAGAATTGGATGACAGAGCATATGCATGGGTAATGAATTGTTTGTCTCAACTAAACATTTCAGGATTGCAATTTGCTGAATTTGAAACACCTAACGAGAGTATTATGGCTATTATGAGAGAAAAATGGAAAAAACTTATTGAAGAAACTCATAATAAAGCTGCAGACTTCTTACAACAAGAAGAAAATGCTGCAAAAGCATTTGATGATACGGATGCTTTGAGAGAAATACAAACCATAAAGGAAGAGATGAGCAAGGTGATTGCTGCAATAGATCTCAATACATATAAAACACCCAAACAACTTCTGCGATTTTGGCCAGATATTCTTCTACCAGGACCATCACTCATATACCGTCTTAGTTAATATGAAGTTTGATATAGGCGAGGAGACAGCTGCTAGTTTTGTAAAAAACAAAGATACTATAATTGTTACTAGTACGACATATCACTTTATTGATATGCTATTTAATTGGTACCACTCTCTCGATGCCATAGGCCTCTCTCACTTAGTTTTTGTAATTGCATTAGACCATAAATCCTTAACGTTACTGCAACAACGTGAGATACCATGCGCTTTTATTGATGCAGGCAATCTTAAAAATGATACAAGAGCAGATTGGATTGAGAATGAGAAAAAATTTAAACCCAAAGGATTATTCTATCTTTATGAGAAGTACAATATAAATGTAATTCACTTAGACACAGATACAGTCTTCTTTAAAAATTTTATACCCAAGCTACAGCAGGAAGCCGTTGATCATGATTTGGTAATGTGCTCAGACAGAAGATTTGATCCTTATAATCATATGCGATGTCGTGACAAGATCATTACAGTAAACCACGACAAAAGCAGTGTTACTGATTTTGGACTAGCTGAGCAAGCTAAATTTGGTGTAAAAAATGGCGCCATAATGTACTTACCAGCAAATTCAAAAGAAAAGGTTTTAAACTATTTTAAGAAATGCACAGGTGAGGAAATATATAAAAAATTTCCACGTGGTGTACAAGAAGGCGACTTGCAAACAATTGCAAATAGTCAAGACATACTAAAAGAAACAGCAATTAATATCAAGGTGTTATCAGTTTATGAATTTCCAAATGGCAGCTTGTGGCAGGTACCATATCTAAAAAATCTTATTAAGGATACATGTTATTTAGTACATTATAATTATCATTCTCACGCTGGTCCAGAAAACAGATTAAAAGAAAAAATACAAGCTATGAAAAAGCATGGTCACTGGTATTTATAGATTTAATGTATAAATAATTATAATTTGTTATGAAATCCGTTATTAATCATTTGGATGAGAGTAGTATGACCTACTGGTACCACTGCAAGCATGGTATTATCAATGGAACCCGATTATTATTAGGTGCATTAGCAAGCTACATTCATAGTATTATACCATCATTATTTCCACGTTACAGTATTATTACAGTACTTGCTCTGTACCATGAAATTAAAAAATATCAACACATTCGTAAGATAGAGCGTACATTTCTAGATGAGTTCAACAAGCAGTAAGCAGACAATTTGTGTTGTAGGTGGTGGAACGGCAGGCTGGGTGACACTTGCCTATCTCGCAGCTTCAATTGATGTAAATTTAATTTTAATATCAACAGATACAATAGATATAATAGGTGTAGGAGAAAGCACAACACCCACAGTTAAGTATGTTGCAGATGCAGTTGGTGTTAGTGAATTTAAATGGATGAAAGATGCAAATGCGACTTTTAAATACGGGATAGAATACTTTAATTTTCATAAAAAGGGGTCACTCTGGACTCATACATTTGATGATTTGATTCCCGGTCAATGTTTCTCTACGTCATTGACCCATTTTGGAAAGCAATTATTTACAAAGGATATATCTAGTATTGAGTATTTCTTAACCCTCAGAAAACAAAATTCAAAATATAATATATCCAAGTATAATGATATGCACGGCAGTAATCAATTTTTAATTAAAAATAGGCTTAGCCCATTTGATGCAGACAATAATATTAATATAGGATTATTTCCTGGTTATAGTTATCATATAAACGCTAATCTTTTTGGTAAAAGTCTAAAGAATTCTATTTCAAAAGACCGCTTTCGCGAAATTGACTCTGTAGTAACACATGTCGCTTATAATGAACATGGTATTAAGGAAATCCTACTCTCTTCGGGGGAGATTGTACATGCAGATGTTTTCATCGATTGTACAGGGTTTCATAGAAAACTCATATCCCCGCTCAGTGAATTTAAGCCCTACACAGATCTACTGAATAATGCTGCAATGGCTGGTGAAATAAAAGACACTACAATTGATAGGCCTACAACAGAGTGCTGGGCACAAGATGCTGGTTGGATATGGTCTGTCCCCACGCGTGTGCATATTGGAAGTGGGTACGTATATTGCGATAAATTTATTACAGATGAACAGGCTATTGACACCATAACTAATTTCTGGAAAAAAAGAGGAAAAAAATGGTCATTTGTTAAGAAGATCAATTTTACTGCTGGTAGACTAGAGCACATGTCCATCAAGAATGTTGTCAGTAATGGACTCTCGCAAAGCTTTCTTGAGCCGCTAGAAGCAACCAGTATTATGATAACTTGTGCTACAGTAATACAATTTGCAAGAATATTCAATAAACATGGTAGATGGAATGATAGATGCAGCGCCATTCATAATAAAATAATGGGAGCACTTCTTGAGAATACAAAGTTATTTGTTAAAAATCATTACAGCCTTTCAAAACGTGATGATACAGATTATTGGAAGACCTGCAGAAGTTGTACAGCTGAACAGCAAGTTAGTGAACACATACAAAAACACTTCAAGACAAACTGGACAAATATGGGACAAACATTGTTGAATCAGTTCAATTGGGCCAGTATGCTTGTAGGTTATGAGGGCAAGTACACTGGTGATTTGCCCCATCTCAATGACTCACAATTGGCTAACTATTTAAATTACTGCAAATTAATAGAAATGAATTATAAAACGTTATCGAAAAATAATGTTAAAATAAAGCAAAAGCTAGATGAAATACACGCATGAAAGTCTTAATACTAGGTGGCACTGGGTTTATAGGCAAACATTTGGTGAAGTTATTGACAGAACTAAAGTATGATATAACGCTAGCAAGCAGAACTGCTTCATTGCATTTCCCTAATATAAGCACAATTACATTAGATAGAAATAACTCAACTGACTCTAATTCAGAGTTCTTCGACATTGCTGTGGACCTATCATGCTATTCTCTTGTTCATTTAAAAAATATCATTAGTAGTTTTAATTACAATAAGTTTATCTTTGTTTCATCAATGGCAGTTACCCATGCATCAAGTCTCAAAGATAAAGAATTATTGTATGCAACTGAAAAGAATAATTGTGAAGCTTTTATTATCAAGCATATTAGAAACTATACCATAATCCGACCAGGATATGTTCTAGGAGAAGATGGCACACGTAATAGATTTTACGTAAAAGATAGCAAATATTTTTGGAAAAAAAATAATCTGGAAGTAACAGAATCAATATTAGTAGAAGACTTAGTATGGCATATAAAAGATAGCTTTATTAATAATAATAGGTGCATAAAACTATGTGTAACATAATTGTAAATAAGCAGTCTATAGCTTCCATGCTAGTACAAATAGAAAATATGTATACTGAAGCATTTAGATATTATAAGAATAATGCTGCACTTACTTCCTGTGATTTTATTCTCTTTTGTAATGATAGTAATTATATTAATACTTTTAATTTTTATAATAGCTATACATACGATAACCCAATGTCTAGAAAAGATGCAATCATGATTAAAGGACATAGCAATAGACAAATTATTAAAGAACCTCTTGTAGAGCAGATTTTAAATATAAATGATATAAAAAAGCATCTTCTCTTAAGCACAGAAAATCAAAAAGGCGTTACAGTAGCATTTAGATTCTTTAAAAATAATTTTAAAGTAATAGAACACACACATTCTCCATCTACGATTTTTTGCTATATGGCAAAAGGCACCGGCAATCTGTATCTTGGTACAGAATGTCACTTCCTTGATACACAGCAGCATATATTTTTTAGAGGTGATAACCCCCATTCATATGATAGTCTAGGTGAGTCTATACTATTATTAGCACAATTGAACCCATTATGATTCTAACGTTCAAAAAGCTAGATCACAATAATCCTGAACATCTCAGATATACCCATGGTTTATTAGAACATAGGTACAGTCTACCAAATACCATAGTCGGTAAACAAAAATTACCATCATACAACAAGCATGTGGAAAACTTAAGAAAGTATTTTATTGACTATAGAATCATATATTATAAGGATATTCGTCTTGGAATAGTTGCTTTGAATATTGATGGCTCGCTAACACATAATTATGATTATAATTCCATTAAAAAGCATATAAAACATATCGTGAGGAAACCCTTTGAAGTAAGTTACGCCATTATTTCACAATATATCAGCTTAATGGGCATTCGCAAGTGTCATGTTAAAATGAATCCAAAAAATCAAAAAGCATTAACTAGCTTTATGAAGATGATAGATGAAAACAAAACAGATACCCTATATATAGACAGTATTCAATTGAATATCAAACATGAATTACGCTAACTCCTATAAAATTGTTGAGCAATTTGAAGATACCATTGCACAATACACCAATGCGCCACATGCCATAGCGGTAGACAACTGTACTAATGCTATTTTTCTATGTTGCAAATATTTAAATGTACAAGAAGTTACAATTCCAAGTAAGACTTACCTATCTGTTCCACAAGCTATTCTACATGCAGGGGGACGTGTTGTCTTCAAAGAGTCTGCCAACAACTGGTCAGGAATCTATCAATTATCACCATACCCCATATATGATAGCGCAAAAAGACTGACAAAAAACATGTATATGTCAAATGCTTTTATGTGCCTGTCTTTCCACTCAAAAAAACATTTAAAAATAGGCAAGGGCGGCATGATACTAACTGACAACATAGATGCCAGTTCATGGTTTAAACGAGCAAGATACGAAGGTCGCTCTGCAATGGACTACCATAATGATGATATTGCTGAGATTGGTTGGAACATGTACATGGCACCTCAATTGGCAAGCATAGGTTTAGATTTATTAGAAAAATTACCTGTCATAAATGAAGATTTGGATGAACCTGGTGGGTACAAAGAGCTTACAGAATATACATTATTCAACAAATTCCCAAAAATACCTTGATAACTGGTCAATGTAGTATATTCTTAACAAAGAATGTGTAATCTGCTGCAGAATATAAAAGACAGTATCATTACACTCAAACAGTATTTTAATGCATCTTACTGGAATAAACCCAACACAGTGGAGTTCATCTGCTTCATGAATAAACTTATTATTATTATTCCAGGCTTAGTATTTGGCTATCAATGGTGGTGGCTATATTTGTTCGCTCTGTGCTCCAGTCTGGGACTCATTTGGAGCGGCACAGTAAAACTTCAACCCACAATTATTCTCTTTAATTATGTCTGGGCAATCCTTGCGCTAACTAGTATACTGAAACATTTCTTTGTATTGTAGTTCACAACACACATGTTGATATATAAGTTTCATCATTATAAGTACCAATTATGAAGCATGCTGTATCAACAATGATGATTAATGATGTGGAAAAAATTGTTAATGTTGAAGCAGATGATATAGCATATGGTGATGATAGTGTTTGGTTTGAGCGTGATAAACCACCTGGCTACAATGCAACATGGAAAAATGAAGGATACTGTATTCAACAATTCTTATCTATACAAGAGTACACAAAAATAATTGATACTATTACATTAGGAATTACCCGCACACTAGCCAGACAAGGAATTGATACAACAGGCTTCACATTAGCTAATTATCACAATTACGTTAATGATGAGCAGCATCTAAATCTCATTGACTATATACGTGCTGGTAGTGAAGGTACAGGTGGATTGCATTTTAGCAGACTGCCCATAATGCTCGAAATTATTGAAAAGAGAATAAGTGAAATTTGCAACACACCTGTAACTGCCATTAAGACATTTTTAATGGAAAACAACACGTTTTTTACAACAAAACATTTTTGGTTGAGAATTATAAGACCTCAAAAATATAATGATAATAACTTACCTCATAAGGATGTGCATATTGAGAGGGGAGGAGCTGAAGGGAAGAAAGCAGTAAATCTCTATCTCCCTCTGGCAGGCAGCAATGAAAAGTCATCACTTCCAATCCTCCCCAACAGTCATCTCTGGCCAGAAAATGAAATAGAAAGAACATGTGGCAGTGTATACTGTAATGGGACGAAGTATAATGCCCTTGCTGTGGTGTCAACAAAGAGAGGACTAAATTTAATCACACCCAACCCAGGGCCCAATGAAGTGATGGTGTTTACACCCTATATTATACATGGTGGCGGGTTCAATTTTAATACAGATGTAACCCGGGTTTCCCTTGAAATGCGATTTTGGCACCCTTGATATGCATCTCCTCGATACAGCTAAAACTGTTCTACACTGTGGTGCTTTGATCGCCATACACTACAATGACGGTGAGGATGTTATTAAAAGAACCACTGTATGTAGTCGTTCTTTAGCAGCTGCTGTTGGTATATGCAACAAAATAAAAGGTGAATACATAGACATTATTCTAGAGGAAGAATTTGTGTTTGACAAAAATATAGTCGGTATTGAATATATAGGAGTACCTGCAGGCCTCACATTGTCAGATCTAACAGAAAAGACAACACTCAATCAACAGTTTGGTGATCAATTTCTATTGAACGATGCAGAGTATCTTCATAAGATAAAAGAGTGCTTTGATAGTGAGCGTTCTAGTTATATTAGTTTTTATCTTTTACAAATAGAGCCATATAACATTAGCTGTGCTAGTATTGTAAAAGATCTATACTTCTTAAGATTTTATCCTAAAATTCCAGGTAACCAAACAAAAGAAGAGTTAATAAAGGAAGTTGAAGAGGATGTAAAGGTAAAATATAAGATTTTACAAGAAGATAGACAACCGGTGATGCGTGTTATAAATATGTTCGGTCTCAGCAACAAAGCATTTGCTAATACAGACCCAGAGTTCATTGCTGCAGTCAAGCGTTTATGGTTCAATTTAATGACAACAGAGGCAAATAAATGCTTACAACTTCTAGGCAACCAACAAGCCAGATTTGAGCTGGATCTCGCACATTATGGTACAATACCATACACAGGGGTAATATCACTGGGTGATTTAATGAATTATATTTGTCAAATTAAACAAATCAGGGAATTAGTGCTAGCAATTGCTCCCAACATACTAGATAAATGTAATACAGTAAGAGATATATTCTCAACCTGGCCAAAATTTCTTCAACCTCAACCGGTTTACATAGATGAATATTAATTTTCTATGGATTGGTAGCAAGCTTGGTAAGCTTGAGCAATTATCTTTAAAGTCTTTTATGAACAACAATCATGAAGTGCACTTGTGGTTATATGATTTAAATTGTAACAATGTACCTCATGGTATTATCTTGAGAGATGCCACTGAAATACTCCCATCACAAAGAATATTTTCCTATATAGGTGGAGGGGATTGTAGAGCAGGAAGCTATGGTGGTTTTTCTGATTTATTTAGATATTATCTGTTAAAAAAATATGGGGGGTGGTATTGTGATATGGATGTAACATGTTTGAGTAATTTCTTAGAATTGGATAAGCAGATGTATGTGTTTCGCCCTCACAAACGCATAGGTGTAGTGGGAAATATTATAAAATGCCCCCAAGATAGTGCGATTATTAATACTTGTATAGAAGAAACAGAGAAACAGATTGACAAGCATAACACTAGTTGGGCCTTGCCAGTTAAAATTCTAAGAGACTGTGTGTATAAGCATGGCTTAGAGGAATACATTGCACCTGTTGATTGGTTTGGAGACGATGATATTGAGGTCATAAGAAAAATGTTAGCTTTAGGTTCATTTGTGCCCACAGATATTATGTCCAGATATGCTTTGCATTGGTGCAATGAAGCAATAACCACAGGACAGTGGGACCGATCCATACAGAGAGATTTTAATACACCTATTCCCACAACACTTTACTATAATTTATTAGCAAAACACCAGCTGCTATGAGATTGGCTTTTGTCACGCTGCTAAGTGATGATTATTGCTTAGGTGGTGCACTGTCCATCTATACTCTATTAAAATCAACACCAAACTTTACCCATCCTATCATAGTATTAGAATGGGGCCAGCTCTCGAACAACAGCAAGAAGAAGCTTCAAACATTATATTCTAACATCACATTTAAAAGAATTGTCACAAGCGATTACCCCAAGTCAGATTTTGATAAGACACACAGAAGATGGAGATATAATTGTGGATACAGATTTGATATATTCACTTTAACACAATTTGATAAAATATTATTTTTTGATAGTGATATAATATTTCAACAAAATATGAATGATGTAATTAATAGAGAGATCAATTTCGGTGTCATAGAAAGACCCATAGAAAAGGGCATACAGTTTAACGGTAAGAAGTATTTTAATGGTGGGTTACTATTGATAGGTAAGGAATACTTGAATAAAAAAGTAAAAGATGATCTGTTGCACCTGTTACAGCAAGCTGCCCCTAAAGATTCACGGGATATACTCATAACATCTAATAAATGGGTTGGTAATGAACCAATACTCAATACGTATTTCGAGACCTATGCAACTTTTATTGAAAAGAAATAC
>Ga0187843_10000926_pt1 | contig 19242 bp, 19 predicted proteins | sample SpaLakP09_SKY_43_FD_134516 | JGI IMG/M metagenome (GOLD analysis project Ga0187843, IMG submission 134516) | Oligotrophic lake water microbial communities from Sparkling Lake, Wisconsin, USA - SP09_SKY_43 | ecosystem: Environmental > Aquatic > Freshwater > Lake | place: USA: Sparkling Lake...
AGCGGCCTGGTCAGCGAGGTCAGGCCTGAGCACCGCCTGAGCCCCGCCAACCCCAGCTTTCGCGGCAATCTGCTGGTGCCCGAGGGCGGGCGTGCGGCCACGGCCATCATTTCCATGCCCACTGGTGTGGTGCTGCAAGACCTGCCCTTCGATGTGGAGTTGAAGAAATTCATCGTCGAGTACTACTCGACCGGCATGCCCAAGCTCTTCGCCAGCGAGATCGCCATCCGCGACCACGAAACAGGCGCCATCACCCAGGCCCTGGTCAAGGTCAACGAGCCGGCCTTCCACCGCGGCGTGGCGATCTACCAGAGCAGTTTCGACGACGGTGGCTCGCAGCTCAAGCTGCAGGCGCTGCCAATGCGCGGCACGGCCCCACCCTTCAACATCGAAGGCACCATCGGCAGCAGCACCTCGCTGAGCAACAGCGAGGAGAAGCTGACCCTGGAGTTCGCCGGCCTGCGCGTCATCAATGTCGAGAATATGAGCGGCCCCGACAGCACGCCAGGCACTGATGTGCGCAAGGTCGACCTGGCCGATTCGCTGCAAAAACACCTGGGCAGCGGCGCCAAGACCGACACGGCCAAGGTGCTGCACAACGTCGGGCCCTCGTTCAGCTACCGCCTGCGCGACGCCGCCGGCCAGGCACGCGAGTACAACAACTACATGCTGCCGGTCGAACTGGAGGGCCAACGCGTCTTCCTGGCCGGGGTGCGCGACACTCCGGCCGAATCGTTCCGCTATCTGCGCATCCCGGCCGACGAGAACGGCGATATCGACGGCTGGATGCGCCTGCATCACAACCTGCTCGACCCCGGGCTGCGCGAGCGCGCCGCGCGCCGCTATGCCGAGGTCGCCACGCCGAATGACAAGCCGCAGATGACGCCGCAGCTGCAGGCCACTGCGCGCCGTGCGTTGGCCTTGTTTGCCGGCGTCGAGGCGGTCAAGCTGGAGGACAAGGTCCCTACTCTGGCTCAGGGCGGCTGGGGCGGCCTGCCCGCGCTGTCCGCTTTCATCGAGAGCGAAGTGCCGGCGGACGAGCGCCAGCGCGTTTCCGAAGTCCTCTTGCGCATCCTCAACGGCAGCCTGTTCGAGCTTTACAAGCTGGGCCGCGAGCAGGCTGGTGCGGGGGCGGGGGCGGCGCCGACTGCTGCCTTCACCCAGGCCTTCATGACCCAATCGGTTCTGGCCCTGTCGGACAGCATGTTCTACCCGGCACCGGTGCTGTTGCGCATGCAGGATTTCAAGCATGTGCAGGCCAGCGTGTTCCAGGTGGCGCGTGCGCCAGGGCAGAAACTGGTCTACCTAGGCGCTATCCTCCTGATCATCGGCGTGTTCGCGATGCTCTACATCAAGGAGCGCCGGGTCTGGATCTGGCTGGAGCCGGACCCGGGACAACACGAGGGCACGCGGCTGCGCATGGCCTTGTCCAGCACCCGTGAATCGCCCGACACGGCGACCGAATTCGAGCAGCTGAAAGCGGCTCTGTTGAAGGACAGCGAATGAATACCGCAACAATCACCTTGAGCCCTCGCGGCCCGCTGCAAGGACGCAACGTCACCGACTGGCTGTTTGCCGCCCTGGTGTTGACCGGCGGCCTGTATGCCTTCTCGCGCTACGGCGCGGCGATGGACGCCTATGAAAAAGGCATCCTCGCCTGCACGATGCCGGCGCTGATAGCACTGGGTTGGTTCTGGCGGCCGCTGCGTCTGCTGTGCGTCTGTGCCGGTGCGGCCAGCCTGCTGGCGATCAGCATCTACGGCCAGCAGATGGACGACTTCGGTGCCGACCTGGCCGCGGCGGACAAGGTCTTCATGTTGAAGTACATGCTGTCCAGCCAGAGCGCGATCCTGTGGATGAGTGTGCTGTTCTTCATGAGTACCCTGTTCTACTGGGGCGGCTTCTTCACCAAGAGCGGGCAGACCAGCGCGGCCGAGGCGATCGGCTCCAAGCTGGCCTGGGGCGCCGTCTTCATGGCCCTGGTGGGCACGATGGTGCGCTGGTTCGAGAGCCACCAGATCGCGCCCGACATCGGTCACATCCCGGTCAGCAACCTCTACGAAGTGTTCGTGCTGTTCGCCTGGATGACGGCGCTGTTCTATCTGTACTACGAAGCCCGCTTCAAGACCCGTGCCTTGGGCGCCTATGTGCTGCTGGTGATCAGTGCGTCCGTCAGCTTCCTGCTCTGGTACACGGTGGCACGCGGGGCGCATGAAATCCAGCCGCTGGTGCCGGCGCTGCAGAGCTGGTGGATGAAGATCCATGTTCCGGCCAACTTCGTCGGATACGGCACGTTTGCGCTGTCGGCGATGGTGGCGATGGCCTATCTGCTCAAGACGGCCACGCAGCGCGCGCTGGTGATCGGCCTCGTGGGCCTGCCGGTGGCGCTGATCGCCCTGATCCTGGCCGTTCGCTTTGGCGGCAATGTGCAGCCGGAAACCATCACCGGCCTGGACGGCTGGGCCCGCAAGATGGCCGGCCTGCTGGTCTTCTTCGTCCTCGCCGTGAGCCTGCGCAAGCACCTGACCGCGCGCCTGCCCAGCCTGGAAGTGCTGGACGACCTGATGTACAAGGCCATCGCCCTGGGCTTCGCCTTTTTCACCATCGCCACCATCCTGGGCGCCTTCTGGGCCGCCGAGGCCTGGGGCGGCTACTGGAGCTGGGACCCAAAAGAGACCTGGGCCCTGATCGTGTGGCTCAACTACGCGGCCTGGCTGCACATGCGGCTGATGAAGGGCCTGCGCGGTACGGTTGCCTCGTGGTGGGCGCTGGCGGGGTTGGTGGTGACAACCTTTGCCTTCCTGGGCGTCAACATGTTCCTATCCGGCTTGCACTCGTACGGGACGCTTTAAGGCAGGAATCAGCGAAGCGGCGTAAGCTTTGGCGGACTTGCCTCGACTCAGAGGCATGACCACTGCTCCAAAGGTTGCCATGACCCGCTCCATCCCCAAGCTTCCCGCCGCCGAGATCACCCCCCGGCTGCTCTATGAAGAGCGCCGAGACTGGCTGCGCTTGATGGCCAGCGGTGCCGCAGGCGCCGCAATGGCCACCTGGGCCGGCCGTGAAGCACTGGCCCAAGCACCCGGAAAGCTCGCCAAGTTGCCCGGCGCCAAAAGCGCCGTGCCCGGCGCTATGGTGTTGGACAAGCAGACCGCCTATACCGACGCGGCCAGCTACAACAACTACTACGAGTTCGGCACCGACAAGTCCGATCCGGTGCGCACCGCCGGCTCCCTCAAGACCCGACCCTGGACGGTCAGCGTCGAGGGTGAATGCAACAAGCCCGGCCTGTTCGACCTCGATGCGCTGCTCAAGCTCAGCCCGATGGAAGAGCGCATCTACCGCCTGCGCTGCGTGGAAGGCTGGTCGATGGTGATCCCCTGGGTCGGCTACTCGCTGGCCGAGCTGATCAAGAAGGTGGAGCCCAACTCGAAGGCCAAGTTCGTCGAGTTCACCACCCTGGCTGATAAGGCGCAGATGCCCGGCCTGCGCGGCGGCTCGCTGGACTGGCCTTATGTCGAAGGCCTGCGCATCGACGAGGCGATGCAACCGCTGACCCTGCTGGCCTTCGGCATGTATGGCGAGGTGCTGCCCAACCAGAACGGCGCGCCACTGCGCCTGGTCGTGCCCTGGAAGTACGGCTTCAAGTCGGCCAAATCCCTGGTCAAGATCCGCTTCGTGGAGAAGCAGCCCACCAGCAGCTGGACCAAGGCCGCGCAGCAGGAGTACGGCTTCTATTCCAACGTGAACCCGCTGGTCGACCACCCGCGTTGGAGCCAGGCCACCGAGCGCCGCATCGGCGAGGACGGCCTGTTCGCCAAGAAGCGCCCCACGCTGATGTTCAACGGCTATGAGGCCCAGGTCGGGCAGCTGTATGCGGGCATGGACCTGAAGAAAAACTACTGACTGTGGCATCCAAGTCCCCCTGGCTGCACCCCGCGGCCAAACCGCTGCTGTTCATCCTGTGCCTCACCCCCTTGGCCTACCTGGTCTGGGGTGCCGTCACCAACAACCTCGGCGCGAACCCGGCCGAGCACCTGATCCGCAGCCTGGGCGACTGGACCCTGCGCGGCTTGTGCCTCACGCTCGCCATCACGCCGCTGCGGGTGATGGCCAAGCAGCCGGCGCTGCTGCGTTTTCGCCGCATGCTGGGCGTGTTCAGCTTCTTCTACGCATCACTGCACCTGCTGGCCTACGGCTGGCTGGACATGGGGCTGGACCTCGGCGATATCGGTCGCGACATTCTCAAGCGACCCTTCATCCTGATGGGCTTCACCGCCTGGCTGCTGATGTTGCCGCTGGCGCTGACCAGCTTCAACCGGGCGATCAAGGCGCTCGGGCCTAAGCGCTGGCAGGCGCTGCACAAGGCGATCTATCTGCTGGTGCTGGTGGGCCTGGCGCATTTCATCTGGATGCGCGCCGGCAAGAACAATTTCGGCGAGCCTGCCATCTACGGCGCGGTGCTGGCCGTGTTGCTCGGCTGGCGGATTTGGACCTACTTCAGAACCCGACGGGCGCGGCTGGGATAATCCCGGGCTATGCCCATCCTCGACATCGCCATCCTTGGCGCCGGCCCCGCCGGCTGCAGCGCCGCTTCTTGGCTGAGCCAGCTTGGCCTTAGCGCGGCCTTGATCGAACGCGCGCAGCAACCCTGCAGCAGCCTACAGAAGCTGCAATTCGCCCAGGACTGGGTGCTGGGCGCACCGGGCCAAACCCTGGCCGCGCTGGGCGCGCTGTACGCGCAGCAGACCGCCGCTCTGCCCGATGTCCAACTGCTGACCGGCCGCACGGCCACCCATCTGGACTGGGCAGCCGGCGACGGCTGGCGGATCTGCCTGGATGACCAGCAGCAGATCCAGGCCCGCACGCTGCTGCTTGCCACCGGCCTGCAGCCGCTGCGGCCCGAGGTCTTCTTCCCGCCGCAGAGCGCAAGCCCGCGCGTACTCGATGCGGTGAGCCTGACAGCCAGCCGCGACACGCTGCCGCCGGGCCGCCTCCTCCTGCTGGGCGGTGGCGACAACGCGGCCGAGAACGCGCTCTACCTGCAGGCCCGCGGCCACCAGGTGACGCTGTGGTCGCGCAGCGACTGGCGTGCGCAGGCAGCCCTGGTCGAACGGATCGAAGCCCTCGGCGCACAGATCGAACAGCGCCCGCGCTGCCCGCTGCCGACTCGGCTCAGCGCCGATGATTCGGGCGTCGTCGTGCAATCGAAGTCCCACGGCGAGGAACGCTTCGACCATGTGGCCGTGCTTCTGGGCTACGAGGCCGAGCCTTCTGCCTGGCTGCTGGTGGGCGATGCACTGCAGCGTGCCGGCATCACCGCACCCTCGCACCCTTTCCGTGACGAGCCGCGCTTCGCCGCCTTGGGTCTGTTCGTCGCCGGCGACGCCAGCGGGCGCCAGCACCCCTGCGTGCAGACCGCGCTGGCCGACGGCGTGGTGGCGGCCAAGCAGGCCGAGAGTTTCCTGCGCCCGCTGCAGCCGGGTCAGCCGCCGCTGGCCCTGCGCCGCAACAACCGCCAGATCATCCACATCACCGGCCTGCGATTCGGCGCCAACCTGGGGGTGCTGGACTTCGAGCGCGAAGGGCCGCAGCCGATCCAGGTCGATGCCGAGGTCAACCTGGGCGCGCAGATGATCGTGTCGCGCGATGCCGACATCGGCCATGTGCTGGACTACCGCAAGGTGCGCAGCATCATCATCGACGAGTGCACTGCCGAGCACACCGACCTCCTGGAAGCACTGCTGGGCAAGCTCTGCACGCGACTGATGAAGCTCTCCGGCGTGGCCGGCGTGCGCATCAAGGTGACCAAACTCGAAATCTTCCCCGACTGCCAAGTCGCAATCTCTGCCGAATGCGGCCAGTGGTGAACGCAATGACAACAACCGAACTCCTCACCCCCGACCTGCAAGCCGCGGAGAAGAAAGCCTCGCTCGAGATCAACAAGCTGTCCAAGCGCCTGCACCGCCAGGTCGGCCAGGCGGTCACCGACTTCAACATGATCGAAGACGGCGACAAGGTGATGGTCTGCGTATCCGGCGGCAAGGACAGCTACGCGATGCTGGACATCTTGATCAACCTGAAGCAACGCGCCCCGATCAAATTCGACCTCATTGCGGTCAACCTCGACCAGAAACAGCCCGGCTTCCCGGAGGATGTCCTGCCGGCCTATCTGAAGAGCCGCGGTGTCGACTTCCACATCGAGGCGCAGGACACCTATTCCATCGTCAAGCGCCTGATCCCCGAGGGCAAGACCACCTGCAGCCTGTGCTCGCGCCTGCGCCGCGGCATCCTCTACCGGGTGGCCGAGGAACTCGGGGCGACCAAGATCGCGCTGGGCCACCACCGCGACGACATCGTCACCACTCTGTTCCTGAACATGTTCTTCGGCAGCCGCATGAAGGGCATGCCGCCCAAGCTGGTCAGCGACAACGGCAAGAACGTGGTCATCCGCCCGCTGGCCTATGTCCGCGAGCCGGACCTGGTGCGCTGGGCCGAGCACCGCGAGTTCCCGATCATCCCGTGCAACCTCTGTGGCAGCCAGGAGAACCTGCAGCGCGTGCAGGTCAAGGCGATGCTGAACGACTGGGACAAGCGCTTCCCAGGCCGGGTCGAAAACATGTTCACCGCAATGAGCAATATCGTGCCCTCGCACATGATGGACCGCAAACTTTTCCCCTTCGAGACCATGACGGCGACCGGCGCGCCAGTGGAAGGCGGCGACATCGCCTTCGACGAGGACGAGGCCTGTGGTACGCCGATGCCGGCCAGCGTCATCCGCCTACAGCAAGACTGAGCGGACCGGGCCACAATAGGACATCAACAGTCAAGAGGCTCCCATGAAACGTCGCCATCTCGTCCTGCTCACCCTTGCCGCCGCGGCCAGCCTCGCCGCCTGCAGCGGCCCGTACAGCGTTTCTGCCGATGTCAGCAGTTACGGCACCTGGCCGGCCGGCCGGGCCGCCGGCAGCTACGCCTTCGAACGCCTGCCTTCGCAACAGCAATCCAAACGCCAGGCCGAGCTGGAAGACAGCGCCCGAGCCGCGCTAGAGAAAGCCGGCTTCAAGCCCGCCACCGATGCCAAGAGCGCCGATGTGCTGGTCTCGCTGGGGGCTCAGACCAGCCCGCAGGAGCCGCCCATTTGGGATGATCCGCTGTGGTGGCGCTGGGGTGGCGGACCGGGCTACGGCCGCTTCGGCGCCGGCATCTACTGGCGCTACGGCGGCATGTGGCGCAACCCCGGCATGCCCGGCTATGGCTGGGATCGGCGCTACGAGCGCGAGGTGGCTGTGCTGCTGCGCGACCGCCAAAGCAACGAGCCGCTGTTCGAGACCCATGCCAGCAATGATGGCGCCACGGCCGGCGATGCCGAGCTGATGGGCGCGCTGTTCTCGGCGGCGATGAGCGACTTCCCCGAGGCCAAGCCCAAAAGCCATCGGGTGACCGTGCAAGTGCAGCCCAAGGGCAACTGATCGGGGCAAAGACAAGCCCGCGATAATCGCGGCTTCACAGTACGAGAAGCCGCGATCCTTATGTCCCTGAATATCGTCATCATGGCCGCGGGCAAGGGCACGCGAATGAAGTCGGCCCTGCCCAAGGTGCTGCACAAGCTGGCCGGCCGTTCGCTGCTGCGCCATGTGCTGGACACCACGGCCGAACTGGGTGCGCAGGCGCGCCTGGTGATCACCGGACATGGCGCCGAAACGGTCGAGGGCGCGGTCGCCGGCCCCGGCATTGCCTTCGTGCGCCAGATGCCGCAACTGGGAACCGGCCACGCGATCCAGCAGGTCCTGCCGCACTTGCCCGAGAACGGCAGCACCCTGATCTTGAGCGGCGACACGCCGCTGATCTCCGCTGCGAGCACCCGCCAGCTGGTCGAGGCCTGCGGCGGTGAAAAACTGGTGCTGCTGACCATCGACTACAGCGACCCGACAGGCTACGGCCGCATCGTGCGCGCGGGTGATGCCGTGCAAGCCATCGTCGAGCACAAGGACGCGAGCGAACAGCAGCGCCAGATCCGCGAGTGCTACACCGGCATCATGGCCGCGCCCACTGCGGCACTGAGGCGCTGGGTCGGCCGCCTGGACAACAACAACGCCCAGGGCGAGTATTACCTGACCGACATCGTGGCCATGGCCGTCGCCGAGGGTGTACCCGTCGTCAGCGTGAAGACCACGAACGAGACCGAGGTGCTGGGCGTCAACAGCCCGCTGCAACTGGCCGACCTGGAACGCCGCTTCCAGCGCCAGCAGGCCATCACCTTGATGGAGGACGGCGTGCGCCTGGCCGACCCGGCGCGCTTCGATCTGCGCGGATCTTTGAGCTGCGGGCGGGACGTGGAGATCGACGTCAACTGCGTCTTCGAGGGTCAGGTCGTTCTGGGTGACGGTGTGCGCATCGGCGCCAACAGCGTGATCCGCAATGCCACGATCGCCGCCGGCGCGCGCATCCACGAGTTCAGCCACATCGATGGCGAAAAGCCGGCGGGTGTGAAGGTCGGCGAAGGTGCGCTGATCGGCCCCTTCGCGCGCCTGCGCCCCGGTGCCGATCTGGGGGCCGAGGTCCACATCGGCAACTTCGTCGAGGTCAAGAACTCCACCCTGGCCCGCGGCGCCAAGGCCAATCACCTGGCCTATCTGGGCGACGCCACGGTCGGCGAACGGGTGAACTACGGCGCCGGCTCCATCACCGCCAACTACGACGGCGCCAACAAGCACCGCACCGAAATCGGCGCCGATGTGCATGTGGGCTCCAACTGCGTCTTGATCGCGCCTGTGACTATCGGCGCTGGCGCCACCATAGGCGGAGGCTCAACCATCAGCAAAAATGTGGCACCGGGTGAGCTGAGTGTGGCGCGCGGCAAACAGGTGGCCATCGCCGGCTGGGTGCGCCCGAGCAAGAAAGCTTGAGCCTGGCGTGATAATTTCACGTGGCACTCCCCGAGTCGAGGGACAGGCCGGCCCTTCAGCCCCAGCTACGATGAGTCCACAGCAGTGAACAGAGAAGCAGTCGATGGCACGCAAGACCCCGATCAACGTCAAGCAGGATGGCGCTTCAGCGATGGCCGGTGAATGGTTGTCTCCAGAAGCGGTTCAGGCCCGTGAAGAACAGGCCGCGCGCAGCGAGGCGCTGGAAAACCAGGCCCTGCAGCACGCTCAATGCGACGACGCCGCCAGCGCCTGCTGGTACATGGCGCGCAGCCTCGGCGCGGCGCGCCAGTTGCAAGCCGGCGAACCGAGCCTGGAGATGCTGTTCGAACTGCTGGGCGCGCTGGCCGATCTGCCGGCCGATATCTGCAGCGCCCCGCTGTCCGAGGCCCTGGGCGCCGACCAGCTGGGCATCAGCGAGCTGTGCCAGCAACTGGCCATGGCCCGCGAGCAGAGCCGCGAGGTCTGGATCGACGCCGAACTGGTCGCCCCCAGCGCCTCATTGATCCACTAGAAGCCCCGCACCGGCAGCGCAGCATCGCGCTGCAGCCAGTTGCGCTTGGAGTAGGCGCTGGCGCCGTCGGTCACATGCAGGGTGTAAGCATGGCGCGAATGTGCCGAGCGGTTGGCCGCGCTGTAGTGCGGCAAGAGGCCATGGAACACCACCAGGCTGCCGGCCTTGACCTCCAGCGGGATGGCGTTTGAATCGACGCCCGGCCAGGGCGTTTCGTCCAGCGTTTCCATCCAGACCTTGCGGCCCTCGCGCACGAAGCGCTCGCGCAGCACACCGCGCGCACCGCGATGGCCACCCGGCTCGGTCCACATGCAGCCGTTCTCCAAGGTCGCATCTTCCAAGGCGAACCAAAAGGTCGTGACCGTGACGGGCTCGCTGTCGAAGAAGCTGGCATCCTGATGCCAACGCACCTCTCCGCCGATGCCGGGCTGCTTGAAGATGTACATCGACTGCCAGATCTGCGGCTCGCTCAGGCCCAGATCGTGCGCCAGCTCGGCCAGCTTGGGGCCGTGCGAGAAACTCGAAAACACCGGATCCAGGTCGTGCATCGCATGTCCGATTTTGTTGATGGCCAGGGCCTTGGGCACGCGCAATTCACCGTGAGCGTCGAAGGCCTCCTCCTCGAAAAAGCAGCGCACCTCGGCGGCCGAATCGAGGAAGTAGTCGTCGACCTTGCGGTCCTGCTCCTGGGTCGTGAAGATGGGCCGGTTCGTGCTGGCGTCAAAGGCCTCGACCAGGCTTTCCGCGCGGGCGCGGATGGCTGCGATCTCGTCGGTGTTCTTGAAGCCAGGCAGGACCAGGAAACCTTGCGCGCGATACGCGTCGATTTGTTTGGTGTTCAGCATGCCGGCGAGTCTAAAGGTTTGTGCGCATTGCCGGGCTTGGGCGGTCCGCGCAAGCTGCGGCCCATCGGCAAGAGGAGAGCTTGATGAAGATCCTGAAGTTCCTCGGTTTGGCGTTGCTGGCGCTGGTGCTCGTGCTGCTGGTAGGCAGCTTGTTTCTGTCTTCCAAGTTCAGCGTCTCGCGCAGCGTCCAGGTGGCAGCCCCGGCCGGCAGGATCTACCCGCTGGTGGCCAGCCCGCGGCAGTGGAAGGACTGGAGTGTCTGGAACCGCCGCGACCCGGCGATGCAGATCACCTACAGCGGCCCCGAGTCCGGCGCTGGCGCCGTCTGGGCCTGGCAGAGCAAGAGCGAGGGCGATGGCCGCATGAGCTTCACTGCGGCCGAGCCACCCAAGCGTGTCGCCTACGACCTGTTCTTCCCCGACTTCGGCACCACCTCGCGCGGCGAGTTCCGCTTCGAGGCCAATGGCAGCGGCACCACCGTCACCTGGACGATGGATGGCGACATGGGCAGCAACCCACTGTTCCGCTGGATCGCCCTGTTCGGCGACAAGATGGTGGGCGGCGATTTCGAGGCCGGCCTGGCAAATCTGAAGACTTTGGCTGAGAAGCCCTGAGCGAGTGCCCGATAAAGCAGCAACTCAAGAAAATTACTGTCAGATCAAGGACTTGAGGCGGCTGTGGGCAGCTTGCCCACCTGCTTATCCACAGCGGGCGGGGACAGATCGGCCAGGCCAAAAAGCGCCGCACCATTGCCCCAGGCGATCTTCTGGGCTGCCGCGGGCGGCAGATCGCCCAGCCAGGCGCGTGCTTCGCTCATCAGGCCCTCGTAGTACTGCCAGCGCTGGTTGACCCACGTGTCGGAGCCGACCAGGAACCGCTCCGGCTGCTCGCTCAGCAAGGCGCGCCAGGCGGGGCTCAGGCGCCCGCCTGCATCCAGCAGACCAGGCCGGTAGGACAACTCGCCGCGCAGGGTGGGATAGCGCTTCAGCAGCTCGCGCACCCGTTCGATGGACGCACCGCCGATGCCGGTGTGGGCCCAGATCAACCGCGCCTGCGGCGCATGGGCCATCAGCTTGTCGATGGCCACATCGTCGACATGGGCCAGCACCACCAGCTGCCGTTCGGCCGCCAGGCGCATCAGCTTGCGCGCCACCGGGCCGTCGGCATTGACACTGTCGTAGAGATGGAACTCGCCGATGCCGCGGTAGGGTCCGGACGGCGTGCCGCGCGCCAGCTCGTCCAGCACCATCTGGTAGATCGATTCATCAGCAAACCAGCCGCTGTAATCGGCCCGGTTGCGATAGAGCCGCACAAAGGGCACGACGCTCACACCGGCGGCGCGGGTTGCCTCGAGCGCCGAAGCCAGACCCACGGTACCGGCATTGGGGCGGCTGTTGGCGACGATGGCACGGACGCCGCTGCGCTGCATGCGCGCCAGGACGTCGGCCAGCGGATGGGGCTCCTGCGCCTCGACGTTGTAGTGCAGGTGGGCGTCAAACAAGGGGCCTCTGTAGGGCTCGGCCCGCAGCGCCGTGGCGCAAGCCAAACAAGCCCCACAAAGCAGCAGTGCCAGCGCCTTCAAGAAGCAGCGCCCGCGTGCGCCTGCTCGTAGCCGGCGATCAGGCGGCTGATGCGCGAGACCGACAGGTCCAACGTGTCGGCCAGGGCCGTCATCGACAGGCCACCCTCGGTGTGTGCGCGGTACAGGGCCTGCTCGCGCGAGCCGCTGTCGTGCAGCCAGTCGGACCAGGCCCGCGGCCTGACGCGGCGGCTGCTGGCACCGGCCACGCGCGCGGCCTGGGCCTGCATGCGCTCGGCAAAGGCGGCATCGCCGAGGAAGATCTGCTGACGCAGATGGGTGGCCCACAGATCAAGCGGCGGCTCGGTAGCCACGCGCTTGGCATAGCGCTCGGCGGCCTTGCGGTGGTCGGCCGCCGTCTCGGCGGGCCGGCCCAGCACATGGCCGTGCAGGCCGTCGACATCGAGCCAGGCCGGGGCCGCATCCAGCCCCGCATGCACCCGGTAGCTGGACCAGGGCCAGGCCTCGGCGCTGGCCACCAGCTCCAGGCGCACGGGGCTCAGTTCGACATGGCGGCAGACATCCAGCAGCAGTGCATCGCGATCAACCAGCACCGCCTTGAAGCGGCCCTGGAACAGTGGGCCGGTGCCGCCATGGCGGCGGTTGTGATGCTGGGTGTAGACGCCGTTGACATGGCGCATCAGGCGCGACAGATTGGCCGCGCGGGTGTAGAGCAGCAGGTCGTAGTGATCGGGCAGCAGGCAGTAGGCCAGCACCTGCGCGTCGAAGCGTTGCATGGCCTGGGCCAGCAACTCGAGCAAGGCGGCGCGATCCTCGTCATCGGCGAAGGCCGACGCGACAGCGGCGCGGTGCGAGCTGACGTGATAAACAGCGCCGGGAAATTCGATGCGTGCAGGTCGTGCCATGCCCCGAACTTAGGCGCATGGCGCCAAAAAGGCAAGGCTTGACCCCCCGCCAACCGGGCCAGGCAGCGGATTTCAGGGACGCGCGTGCAGGCCTTCCAGTACCTTCAGGACCGCCTCGTCGCCCATATTGCGGGCATCGGCCAGTTCGCCCGCGCCGGTGGCGCGCAGCACCGTGCCGTCGCGCTGCAAGACGGCCACCGCCGGGATGCCTTTCTTCAGCGGCACGCCCATCTGCGCGGCCAGGTCGGTGTTGCGGTCGAAACGGCCGACATCCACCTTGAGCACGACCAGGCGCTTGTCCACGTGCGTGGCCAGGCTGCCGGCGCTCATTTTCTTGTTCAGCGCGAGGCAGTCGCCGCACCAGTTGGCGCCAAAGACCACCAGCACGTTCTTTTGCTGCTTGTCGGCGGCGGCCAGCGCCTGGTTCAGCTCGGCGCGGGCATCGGCCTGCTCGTTATAGACGGGCTTGAGGGCCGAGGTTTGAGGCTGGGCCTGGCTCGGCAGGCCGATCAGCAGGCCGGACAGGAGGGTAAGCGCAAAAAAGGTTTTCATCAGCGGCCGATCGGTTTGGTACAAAGCCAGCTTGCATTGATAAATAAGACTTCGGAGGATTGTCCATGGCTTCCAGCCTGCTTGCACTGATCGACGATATCGCCAGCCTGCTGGACGATGTGGCGCTGCTGTCCAAAGTGGCGGCGAAGAAGACCACTGGGGTGCTCGGCGATGACCTGGCGCTGAATGCGCAGCAGGTCAGCGGCGTGGCGGCGGAGCGCGAGCTGCCGGTGGTCTGGGCCGTGGCCAAGGGCTCGGCGCTGAACAAGCTGATCCTCGTGCCGGCCGCGCTAGCCATCAGCGCCTGGGCGCCCTGGGCCGTCACGCCGCTGCTGATGGTGGGTGGCGCCTACCTGTGCTTCGAGGGTTTCGAAAAGCTGGCGCACAAGTTCCTGCACAGCAAGGCAGACGATCAGGCCGCGCATGCCGCCTTGAGCGCTGCTGCGTTTGACCCGGCACAGGACCTGGTGGCCTTCGAGCGCGACAAGATCAAGGGGGCCGTGAGGACCGACTTCATCCTCTCTGCCGAGATCATCGCCATCACCCTGGGCACGGTGGCCACGGCCGGCTTCACGACGCAACTGCTGGTGCTGTCCAGCATCGCCGCGGTGATGACCGTGGGCGTCTACGGCCTGGTGGCGCTGATCGTCAAGTTGGACGATGCCGGGCTCTACCTGAGCCAGCGCGAGAACAGCGCGGTGCAAGGCCTGGGGCGCGGGATCCTGGTGACGGCGCCCTGGCTGATGAAGGCCTTGTCGGTGGCCGGCACGGTGGCGATGTTCCTGGTTGGCGGAGGCATCCTCACGCACGGCCTGCCCTTCATGCACGGCGTGGCGGATCAGTTGGCCGGACTGCTCGGGCCATTGGGCTCGCTGTCTGGCTTGCTGCTGGACGGACTGGTCGGCTTGGCAGCCGGTGCGCTGTGCCTGCTCGGCGTCAGCATCGGCCAGCGGCTTTGGCAGCGCATGCGCTCATGAAACCGGCACGCCGCCGTCGCCCGGGCCTTGCCGTCTTGCTTGCGGGGTCATGTCTTGCCCTGCTGCTGGGCACGCAAGCCCGCGCCGCTGCCTATGACTACGTGCTGGTGCCCTATATCGACCCTGGCAAGCTGAGCCTGCGCCTGAGCTGGGGGGCGGCCGACAAGCGCGCACTCAGCGCCACCGGCCAGGCGATTGCGCTCGGTTACGGCGTCAGCGAGCATTGGTACACGGAACTGTGGATCAGCCAGGAGCGCGACCGCGGCCGGCCGATGGGCAGCCACGGCTGGTACTGGAGCAACCAGCTGGCGCTGGGCAGCAGCGAGCGCAGCGACTGGGCGCTGTACCTCAGCTACTGGAAGCCGCCCGCCTCGGCCGGCGGCTGGGAGTGGACCCTGGGGCCGATGTGGCAGTACGCCGGCGGCGGCTTCGACCTCAATGTCAACGTGCTGCTGCGCCACTGGCTGCGGTCCGGGCGGGTGCAGCACACCGAGCTGGCCTACCAGGCGCAGATCAAGACCCTGTGGCGCGCCGGCTGGGAATGGGGGGCGCAGGCTTACGGCGAGTTGGGGCCGCTATCTGACCCCAATCCACTGAAGGCACAGCAGCATCTGTGGGGCCCGGCCCTGTTCGGCCACAGCGCCGGCTGGCGCTATGACCTGGCCCTGCTGGCCGGCCTCAACTCCGCCTCGCCGCGCGCAAAGTTGCGGGCGCAACTGGCTTACACCTTCTGAAGAGAGACAATCGCCCTATGAAGACGCACACCATCGAGATCCAGAAGTTCAAGGCTGCCTCCAACTCCAACAACGGGTTGGTGATGTTCAAGGTCGACGCGCTACTCACGCCGCGCACGCCGGTCGACGGCATCGAACCCAGCAATATGCTGACGATGACCGAGGCCAATGCCCGCGTGTTGATGGCCTTGCTGAAGGCGCAGATCGCGGAATTCGACGGCAAGAAGGCCAAGAGCCGGTTCTGAGACCGACAATCGCCACATGGAATATCCACAATACAACCCCAAGTCCGACAATCTGCCGCTCTCCGACGAGGAGCTGTCGACACTGGATGACATGCTGGGCAAGCTGCCTAGCGACGGCGCGATGAACATCGAGGCGCTGGACGGCTACTGCGCCGCCCTGCTGCTGAGCCCGCAAGCACTGGCCGAGCTGCCCGGCTCCGACTGGCTGCCGCTGATCTGGGGCGGAGACGGCGAGGAAGGCCAGGCTGAGAACTACCCCTTCGCCAGCGGCAAGCAGAAGAAGCGGGTGATGCTTTTGGTGCTGCGCCATCTGCAATCGATCGCGGTGCAATGGGCCACCAAGCCCGAGGCCTGGGAGCCGATTTTCAGCGTGGCCGAACTCGACAACGAAGACCTGACCGATGCCGAGGACTGGTCCATCGGTTTCTTGAGCGCCGTCGACCTGGCGCCGGGCGCCTGGGCGCCGCTGTTCGAGGCGGCACAGACCGGCGCCCTGCTGGCACCGATCAGCGCACTGGGCGGCGACGACGCACCGACCGAGCCGAAGGCGCGCGATGCACTGAGCCGTGCGGCGCTGGAAGGGGTGCTGGCGCTGTACGCCACTCGCCAGTAAGGCAGGACGCACACAAGAGAAAGCCGGCTTGTTCAGCCGGCTTTTTTACGTTCTCACGGGGCGCGCCCCAGGTGCTGCAGCCAGAAGGCCTCGTACTTGCGGTGCAGGCCGACCGGCTTGACCGCGCCGCCCATGGCGTGCTCGCCGTCCGGGTCGAGGTAGAGGTCCACCAGCGCATCCTTGCCCGACTCGAGCAAGGCGCGGTAGACGTTGACCGTGTCCTGGTAGAGCACGTTAGGGTCCTGCATGCCGTGCACCAGAAGCAGCGGCTTCTTCAGCTGGCGGGCCAGGGGCAGCAGCGAGTACTTGCGCAGGACCGGCTTGGTCCGGTCGACCTTGCCGATCGTGCGGCCGCTGTACCAGCTGTTGTAGTTCTCCCATTCGGTCGGGCCGGCACCGGCGATGCCGGCGGCGAACAGATCGGGCTGGGTGTACAGCGTGTACTGGGTCTGGAAACCGCCGAAGCTCCAGCCATTCAGGCCCACGCGTGCGGGGTCGACCCCCAGCTTGGCGGCCATGAATTTGTGCAGGTCTTCGAGGTCTTCGGTCTGCGGCGCGCCGACCTGCTCCCAGTTGGCGCCCGAGAAGCGGCGGCCGTAATTGGAGTGGCCGCGCGGGTCCACCGCAACCGTCACATAGCCGTGCCGGGCCGCCATGTACATGGCGAAGACATAGCCGGTCTGCTGGAAGCTGTCGGCCTCGACGATGTGGCGGTCGTTCAGCGGGCCACCGTACACATAGACCACCGCCGGGCGCTTGTCCGCGGCCGTCCAGCCGGAGGGCTTGAAGGCATAGGCCTCGATGCTGTCGCCATGGCGGTTCTTGAAGTTGAAGCGCTCGGGGCGCAGCAGGTCAACCTGGCCCCAGGCCTTGTCGTGGCTATCGGTCAGCACCTTGGCCGGCGCAGGCTTGACGCCGCTCAGCAGTTTCAGCTCGGGGCGCTGCGCCCAGTTGCCGGCATTGGCCGCCAGCGATTGGCCGTCATAAGACACCACCGCATTGCGATGGAACTCGCCGGCCGTGCCCAGCGCCTGCATTGAGCCGTCCTGCATCGAGACGCGGTAAAGGTTCATTGCCGCGAAGTCGTCCTTGTTGGCGGCCACGAACAGGTTCTGGCTGTCGGGCGTGAAGCCCAGCACCTGCCAGGCTTCGAAATCGCCCTTCAGCAGCGGGCGCACGGCGCGCGTGGCCACGTCCATGGCATAGGGCTGGCGGTAGCCGGCTTCGTCCAGGGCCAGCACCAGGGTCTTGCCATCGGGAGTGAAGCGCGGGTTCATCACATTGACGACCTCGTGTCCGACATCGCCGCGGCGCTCCAGCACGATCTCGGGCTTGGCACTCTCGTCGGCGGCGCCCATGTAGACACGCAGCAGCTCCTTCTCGCGCTCCCAGGTGGCGAAGGCATAGCGGCTGCCGTCGCGCGCCCAGGCCACCGGGCTGATCTCGAACCAGCCGTCGCCGCCGGCCTGGGTGAACACCGGCGCGGGCTGCTTGCTCGGCACAGCAGCGGCGTCAGGCACCTTGCGGATGTAAAGCGCCAAGGGCTGTTGGGTGCGTTTGTCGTCGGAGACCTCGCGCGGCACCTTCTTGGCCGTGGCCCAGCGCTCGCTGTAGTTCATGATCTCGACCTGGCGGCCTGTGGGAGGAGGCACCGGCTTGCCATCGGCACCCGGCGGATTCAGCGGCGCACGGCCCAGCAGGGACATCCAGCGGCCATCCTCGCTGATGACGGTGGCCTCGATCTTGTACTTCTTGTCGGCGTCGTCCGGGTGGATCAGCTCACGGTTGATCACCTGCACGCCGCCGGCCTTGAGCTGGGCACGCAGCACGCGGGCCTCGTCAGTGAAGACATAGCCCAGATCGTCGGCCGTGTAGGCCACGATGCGCAGTTGGCGTTGCGTGGCCTGCAAGGGCGTGACCCTCGTCTCGCCGGCCACCCAGCGGTACAGGCCGCCGCGGTACTGAAAGATCAGCTCGTCGCGCTGATTGGCCCAGACGATCTGGGTCACGCCGGGATAGAGGTCGGTGGGCTTGAGCTTGTTTTTGATCTGCGACTTCTTCAGCTCGTCGCGCAGCTCCCAGAGCTCCTTGTCCCTGCCGGCCTCCGCCTTGGCGGCGGCGCTGGCTGCGGTGGAAGCCGCTACGGCCGCGGCCGCCAACTTCTCGGCCACGGGCTTGCCGGCGCGCTTGGCGGCCAGGGCCTCGGCGGCTTTTTTCTCGGCCTCGGCCTCGGCCTTGTCAGCCGCCTTCTGGGCCTCGTCGCGGATCTTTTTCTCGGCCAGCTCCTTCTTGAGCTTCTCTATCGCCGCCGTCTCCCACTGGCCCAGGTCGACCGGCTGGCCGGCCAGATAGGCCTGCTGGGCCTCTTCCTTGGACTGGCGCTCGGCGGTCTCGTCCTGCTTCTGCTTGAGCTTGCTGGCAAAGCGCTCCATGTCCTCGGGCGCCTCGAAGGCGGCCATGAGGGCGGGCGAGGTCAGGCGCAAGGTCTTGCCGGTCTTGCTGTCGTGCACGTACAGATCGCTGCCCGGCTCACCGAAGGGATTCCAGCGGTAGGCCAGGTAACGGCCGCTGTGGCTGAAATCGGCGTCCTTGGCGTTCTCGCCACGGTAGGGCTCGGCGCGGTAGAGCCGCTCCAGCGTCAGCGCCGGGGCGGTGGCCCCGGATGCGGCAGAGGCCGCGAGGGTAGACATGGCCACCGCACTCAGCAAGGCCGCCAGCAAGCAGCTCGTGGCTGCAATTCTCTTAGCTCTCAATCTGGTCTCTCCAGCGCGCCCAGGGTCAGGGCAGCGCGGATTCTAGGAGCGTCAACGCTAGCGCTGTTCGCGCAGCGGAACATCGACGAAACTAGCGGCCTGATGTTTGCAAAATTTCTCGCCGCCACCGTCCTTCTCGTCTGCATTGCCATGGCCGTGCGCATGGCCCTGCCCCTGGCGCAGCAGCGCTGGGTCGACGCGCGCCTGCGCCGCGCCCAATGGCTGCTGATGGATCGCTGGCAGGCCGTGACGGGCTGGCGGCGGCGGCGGGCCGTCAACAAGACCGCCGAAGCCGAGGCCGAGGCAGCGATCAAGAAAGCCCGTGCAGGCAGCAAGATGGTGGACGGCGAATGGGACGGCAATGTCTACCGGCCCGAGCGCTTCAAGCCCAAGGACAAGCGCGATCTGCATTGACCGCCCAGGGGGCAGCCTATCGGCGCCTAGGCCTTGCTGCTGCGGCGGCGCGCCAGGCCCGTCACGGCCGCGAGGCCACCGAACATCAGCAGCCAGCTGCTCGGTTCGGGCACCGGATGGGCATAGGCACCCAGTTCGGCGGCCGACACCGTGTAGGCATGCAGCACGCCAGGCAACAGCTGATAGCTGCCATCCGTTGGCACGCTGCTGGCCGCGCCAGTGC
>Ga0187843_10000927_pt1 | contig 19235 bp, 17 predicted proteins | sample SpaLakP09_SKY_43_FD_134516 | JGI IMG/M metagenome (GOLD analysis project Ga0187843, IMG submission 134516) | Oligotrophic lake water microbial communities from Sparkling Lake, Wisconsin, USA - SP09_SKY_43 | ecosystem: Environmental > Aquatic > Freshwater > Lake | place: USA: Sparkling Lake...
CGAGATCGCCGAGGCCCGCAAGGCCATGGGCTGGGATGCGGCCCCCTTCACCCTGCCCGAAGACATCGCCAAGGCCTGGAAGAGCGTGGGCCGTCGCGGCGCGCGGGTCCGCAAGGCCTGGGAGGCCGGCGTCAAGACCTCGGCCCAGGGCGCGGACTTCACCCGGGCCATGAAGGGTGACCTGCCCGCCGGGGCCTTCGAAGCGGTCGACGCCCACATTGCCGCGGCTGCCGCCGGCAAGCCGGTCAATGCCACGCGTGTGCACTCGGGCTCGGCCCTCGAGCACCTGACGCCGGCCATCCCCGAGATGATCGGCGGCTCGGCCGACCTGACCGGCTCCAACAACACCTTCGTCAAGGGCATGAAGGCGTTCGACGCCCCCGACTATGCCGGCCGCTATGTCCACTACGGCGTGCGCGAGTTCGGCATGGCAGCGGCCATGAACGGCATGGCCCTGCACGGCGGCGTCATTCCCTATTCGGGCACCTTCATGGCCTTTGCGGACTACAGCCGCGCCGCCATCCGCCTGGGGGCCCTGATGGGCGTGCGGGTCATTCACGTCATGACCCATGACAGCATCGGTCTGGGCGAAGACGGCCCGACCCACCAGCCAGTCGAGCACCTGGCCAGCTTGCGGGCCATGCCCAACCTGCTGGTCTTCCGTCCGGCCGACGCGGTGGAAGCCGCCGAGTGCTGGAAACTGGCCCTCGAGCACAAGTCGACCCCGTCGATCATGGCCCTGTCGCGCCAGAAGACGCCGGCCGTGCGTACCACCGGTGCGGAAAACCTGTCGGCCAGGGGCGCCTATGAGCTGCTGGCGGCTGAGGGTGGCGAGGCGGCGGTGACGATCTTCGCCACCGGCACCGAGATCGGCGTTGCCGTCGCGGCGCGCGATATCCTGCAGGGCCAGGGCAAGCCGCCCCGCGTGGTCTCGGTCCCCTGCTGGGAACTGTTCGACCGCCAGCCGGCGGCCTACCAGGCCCAGGTCCTAGGCAAGGCCCCGGTCCGCATTGCCGTCGAGGCGGGCGTCCGTCAGGGCTGGGAGCGCTTCATCGGTGAAGGCGGCCAGTTCGTCGGCATGACGGGCTTCGGCGCATCGGCACCGTTCGAGCGGCTTTACAAGGAGTTCGGCATTACGGCTGAGGCCGAGGCGGCGGCGGCTGGCTAGACTTCCGCAGCCGTGCAGTCCTTGTGGGACCTTTCCATGTTTGATAGTAACCGCACCGCGATGAGATGCTCGGGAAATTCATGCAGGTAGAACCGATATATCGTGCCGGCGGTCGTGGATCACTGGGCTCAGAAATCAAGGCTGCTGGTCGCGATTTTTTCGATTCTATTCAACAGCTCCGACTTTCTTCTGCTCTGGCCGGGCTTGATATAAAGGCCAAGTATCGAGGCTCAGTGTTGGGCCCGTGGTGGATTACTATAACCATGGCTGCGCTGATCAGCGGCCTGACGCTTCTCAACACTCAACTTTTTAACGTAAGCGTTCGAGATTATCTCCCTTGGGTTGCTGTGGGCTTCCTGACATGGGGCTTTGTCTCGTCGTGCCTGATTGAGGGCTCGGATACATTCATTGCTGCAACGGGCATGTTGCGGCAGGCCGCCATCCCGATGATGGTATTCGTCTGGCGCGTGCTGATGCGCAACCTCATCTACTTTGCGCATAACTTCGTAGCGATTGCGGCTGCTGCGATCCTGTTGGGCTTCTGGAAGACAGTAAATGTGCCCTTCACGCTCATCGGCCTCGCACTGATCCTGGCTAATGTCAGCTGGGCAATACTTCTGCTCGGGATCATTTCGGCGCGCTTTCGCGACATCCCGCAAATTGTCACCTCGATGGTTCAATTTGTCTTGTTCATGACGCCAGTGTTCTGGTTGCCCGGCAACATCTCGCGTCATCGTTACATTCTTGATTTCAATCCCTTCTACTATCTTCTCGATGCTCTAAGGTCGCCCATGATCGGTGCGCCCCTGGATCACAGAACGCTTCCGGTTCTGGCCTCGGCAGCGCTGATCGGCTGGTTGACGGCTTTCGCCGTATTCACCGCGACGCGTCGGCGTATCGTCCATTTCCTTTAGGCATCAAAGAAAATGACCTCTGCGATCTCTGCGCATGGTTTGACGCTGCGCTTTCCCGTCTACGGGGTTGATAACCGGTCTTTGAAAAAGTACCTGGCCCGGATTCGTGTCGGCGGCCAGCTGGCCTCGTGGCGCGGGACCACCATGGTCACCGCCCTGCGGAACGTTTCCCTCGAACTGAAGGCCGGAGACCGGCTCGGGATCATCGGGTCAAACGGCTCGGGCAAGACGACCCTGCTTCGAACGCTGGCCGGGGCCTATATTCCCGACGAAGGCAATCTGACAGTGCAGGGCCGGGTCGCTTCGCTCCTCGACCTGTCAATGGGCCTCGATCCGTCTGCCACAGGCCTGGAAAACATCCGGCTTCGCTGCCTGATGGTCGGGATGTCGTCGCAGATGATTGAGGAAAAGCTCCCGCAGATCGCCGAGTTCAGCGGCCTGGGCGCCTTTCTGGCCATGCCCCTGAAGACCTATTCTGCGGGCATGCAGGCGCGTCTCGCCTTCGCGGCCTCGACCGCGGTCGAGGCTGACATCCTGCTTATGGACGAGTGGATCGCTGTCGGCGATGCCGAGTTCCAGGGTTCAGCGCATGAACGCCTGACGTCGCTGGTTGAGAAAACCCGTATCCTCGTCCTTGCTTCGCACAGCCCTGACATCATCAGAACCTTCTGCAACAAGGTGATCCGGATGGAGGGCGGCCGTGCGGGCCCGATCATGCCCGTCGATCAGCTGGACGCCTGAACGCCGCGATTCGATCGGGATCCAGCCGCGGCCCAGGTTGCTGCGCTGACGAACCCGTTGCCCGGGGCCTTAGGGGCATTCTGCTGTCACGGGCATCCAGGTGAGAGCGCAGGCGGGTCGACCGTCCTGGATCAGGGGGTCGTGTCCAGGATCGCATCATCAACGATCTGGGCCAGGGTGATGGCTTCCAGCCCCGCGCGCGCGACGGCGGCCTGATAGACGCGCGGCGCGCCGACATACCAGTCCTCGGGTTGCCCCGGATCATAGTCGCGTTCGATCGTGCTGCGATCCAGATTGAATCGTTCGGCGATCATCCCGGCCAGATCGCCGACCTCGACCACTTCCCGGCCGCCGGTATCAAACACCAGCGTCTCTTCAAGCTCCGCGCGAACCGCCAAGTCGCAGAGCACGGCCATCAACTCCTCGACGTGCACATAGGACCGGAACACCGGTCTTTTCGCCTTGATGACCAGGGGCCCGCCCTGCATCGCCGCCTGAATGAGTGACGACATGGCATACAGGCCAAGCTTGTTTCCGTGCGGGCCGCCGACGTTGAAAACCCTCGGGATCACCAGGGGGAAGCCGTGGCTTCGGCACCAGTCCGTCAGGGCCTTCTCGTGGAGTACCTTGAGATAGCCATAGGGGCTCTCGACCAGCGTACGGACCATGCCGCCCAGAGGGCTGTAGGCCGCGCCGGAGGATGCAAAAATCACCCTGGCGGCGGTTGTTCCCGCCAGCAAGGCCTGGACCTGGGTCAGGACGGCATCGTTGGCGGCGGAAAAGGCCTCGGGCGACAGGTCGACCGTGCGCTCCTTGCCCAGGAAGGCAAAATGGGCGACGAGCCAGCCGTCGCCCTCCAGCGGCCTTGCCCCTTCAAGGGCCTCGACCGGGAGGTCTTGGCCGCCGGCGAACCGCACCGGTCGGCTCCGGGCCCCGAACAGGCGCAGTCGCCCGTTTTCCGGGGTGAGACCGGCCCTGAGGGCCATCTCGGCCAGGGCCGCGCCGAGCCAGCCCGTGGCCCCGGTAATGGCGAGGCGAAGGGACCCGTCTCCGTTCAGGGTTTCGCCAAGCCGCGCGAGCGCGGCCTGGCGATGTTCTGGCAGTGAAGTCACGCCTAGGTCCGGCTGCGTTCGCGGAAGAACTTGGCGATCGTTTCGCAGGCATAGGTCAGGTGATCGTCCGTCAGGCCCGGATAGAGGCCGATCCAGAACGTCGAGGTCATGACCTTGTCGCTATTGGTCAGATCGCCGAACACCCGCCAGTTGCGGCCCTTCATGTAGGGCTGACGGATCAGGTTACCGCCGAACAGCAGTCGGGTGGCGACGCCGGCGGCGTTCAGATACTGCACCAGGTCGTCGCGGATGCCTTCCTCGTCGCTTCGCAGCGTGATCGGGAAGCCAAACCATGACGGTTCGGAGCGCGGGGTTGCCTCCGGCAGGATCAGGTGGTCCTGCATGTCGGACAGAAGGCCCTTCAGTACGCCGAAGTTGCGATTGCGGGCCGCGATGAAGCCCTCAAGACGGTCGAACTGGGCCAGGCCCACCGCCGCCTGCATGTCGGTGATCTTCAGGTTATAGCCGATATTGGAATAGGTATACTTGTGGTCGTAGCCGCGCGGCAGGTCGCCCAGCTTCCACTTGAAGCGCTTGTTGCAGGTGTTGTCCTGGCCCGGCGGGCAGTAGCAGTCGCGACCCCAGTCGCGCACCGACTCCAGAAGGCGCTTGAGGTCACCACGGTCTGTCCAGACCGCGCCGCCTTCGCCCATGGTGATGTGGTGGGCGGGGTAGAAGCTGACCGTTCCGATGTCGCCGAAGGTGCCGACCAGCTTGTCGTCATACTTGGCGCCGAGGGCGTCGCAGCTGTCTTCGATGACCCAGAGATTGTGCTTCTCGGCCACGCGCATGACCTCACCCAGGTCAAACGGATTGCCGAGGGTGTGGGCGATGATGATGGCCTTGGTCTTCTCGGTGACCGCCGCTTCGATCAGGTCGGGCTTGATGTTGTAGGTCGGCAGGTCGACGTCGACGAAAACCGGGACCAGGCCGTTCTGCAGGGCGGGGTTCACGGTCGTCGGGAAGCCGGTGGCGCAGGTGATCACCTCATCACCCGGCTTGAGGGCGCGGGCGCCCAGCATCGGCGAGCAGAGGGCCGAGGTAGCCGTCAGGTTGGCCGACGAGCCGGAATTGACCGTCAGGGCGAAGCGTACGCCCATGAAGTCGGCCAGGCGCTTTTCGAACTGGTCGTTGAACCGGCCGGTGGTCAGCCAGAGGTCCAGCGACGAGTCGATCAGGTTCTGCAGTTCGGGGGCACCGACCACCTTGCCGGACACCGGAACCGGCGAAACGCCGGGTACGAACGGCGCGGGGGCGTATGCCAGATCGGCATACTGGCCGGCCAGGGCCATCATCTGGCTCCGTAGGGCGTCCAGCTGGTCTTGCTTGCTGATTGTCATGATGCTGATCCTGGTGCCTGGACGCCTGTATAGTCGTCGAGTTGTTGATGGGTGACCGCCAGCACGTCCTGCGACGTATAGTAGGCCCGATACCATTCGGCGGTCTTCTGTAGGGTTTGCTGCAGCGACCAGCGCGGGCGCCAGTCCAGCTCTCGCTGGGCCTTGGTCTGATCCAGCGTCAGCAGCGTGGCTTCGTGAACGGCATTGGGGTCGCGATGCACCTCGTAGCGGGCTGACCCGCCCCAGGCTTCAACGAGCAGTTCGGCGACCTTGCCGACCTCGACATTGCCCTCGGGGTTCGGGCCGAAGTTCCAGGCCGGAGGCGCGGTGGCCTTTGGAGCCGTGGCAATGAGTTCGGCAGCGAGGAGGTAGCCACAGACCGGCTCCAGCACATGTTGCCAGGGCCGGACGCCTTCCGGTCGCCGCAGGATCGCGGGTCGGTCTTCAGCAAAGGCCGCGACCAGATCGGGCACCAGACGGTCCTTGGACCAGTCTCCGCCGCCGACGACATTTCCGGCCCGGCCCGAGGCCAGGCCCTGGCCTTCAAGCTGGGAGAAATAGGACCACCAGTAGGACGAGGTCACCAGTTCGGCGCAGGCCTTGCTGTTGCTGTACGGGTCCCGGCCACCCAGACGGTCGTTCTCGCGGTAGGACCAGATCTGTTCGACGTTCTCGTAACACTTGTCCGTCGTGACGACGATGGTGGCCTTTACGCCCGGCGCCGCCCGGGCGAGCTCGAGCACATGAGCCGTGCCCATGACGTTCGTGCTGTAGGTCTCCAGGGGCTGGGCATACGACAGGCGAACCAGCGGCTGGGCCGCCATATGCAGCACGATCGTCGGCGCGAAGGCGTCAAAGACCTCGCGCATCGAATCCAGATCCCGAATGTCGCCAAAGTGTGATTCAATCTGCGCGCCGATCCCGGCGGCAGCGAACAGCGAGGGTTCCGTTGAGGGGGGCAAGGCATAGCCGCAGACCGTTGCGCCCATACGCTTCAGCCAGAGTGCGGTCCACCCGCCCTTGAACCCGGTGTGTCCCGTCAGGAACACCCGCTGGTTGCGCCAGAAGGCGGCGGAGGGGAGTGCGCTCATTACCAGGACTTCCAGGGCGCGCCGTTGGCCCACAGCTCTTCGAGATGCAGCTTGTCGCGCATGGTGTCCATCGGCTGCCAGAAGCCCTCGTGCTTGAAGGCCATCAGATGGCCGGTCGACGCCAGGGTCTCCAGGGGCTGCTTTTCGAAGATCGTGTCGTCCTGCTCGATCAGGTCCAGCACCGCCGGCGAGAGCACGAAATAGCCGCCGTTGATCAGGCCGGCCTCATGCTGGGGCTTTTCGATGAAGTGCTTCACCTCGACACCGTCCAGTTCCAGCGCGCCGAACCGGGCCAGCGGGCTGACGGCCGTGACGGTGGCCTTCCGGCCATGGCTGCGGTGGAACTCAAGCAGGTCGGCGATGTTCACGTCACAGACCCCGTCGCCGTAGGTGAGGCAGAAATAGGGATCATTGCGGACGTGGTCGGCGATGCGCAGGACGCGGCCACCGGTCATGGTTTCCTGGCCCGTGTCGACCAGGGTGATGTTCCAGGGCTCGGCGTGGCTCTGATGAACCCGGACGCCACCGTTCATGTCGATGGTGATGTCGGCGTTCTGGTAGGCGTAGTTGAGGAAGTATTCCTTGATCTTCTGACCCAGGTAGCCGCAGCAGATCACAAAGTCATTCACGCCGTAGTGGCTGTAGCTCTTCATGATGTGCCACAGGATCGGCCGACCCCCAATCTCGACCATGGGCTTGGGGCGGATGTGGGTTTCCTCGGCCAGGCGCGTGCCTTTTCCGCCGGCGAGAATGACCGCTTTGATGCGTGGATTGTTCGACATGACTAAGCCCCTGGGTGGTCCTGCTGGTCGTCGTTTCAGTTGGGCAGATGGGCGGCGAGCCGCGCCCGGGTGTCCTCATCGAGGTCCGGGGTCATCTTGTGCAAGGGATTGGAGACCATCCCGCCGCCCTCAACCATGCGGCTGGTGATGCGCGGGAAATAGGTCTGTTGCGGGTCGACGGGCACGACGAACGCCTGCACGCCCGGCCCGTTGAAACGACCGAGGAATTCAGGATCGTTTTCAAAGCCGTATCCGACCTCGTAGACTGGCACGTCATAGGTCGCGAACAGCTTCCTCCAGTTGGGGAGGCCCAGGCCCGTCGTCAGGTCGCAGCCGACATAGCGTCCGCCGAAATAATTGATCTGGGTCGAGCGGATCGAGGCGTAGCCGTTGTCGTCAAAGATGAAAATCTTGAGGTCCAGCTTGTTGACCGCGGCGGTGCCGATCTCCTGCAGGTTCTGCGAGAACCCGCCGTCGCCCTCGACGAGGATCGTCCGGCGGCGGGTCGCAAACGCCGCGCCGATCGCGCCGCTCAGGCCGTAGCCCATCGAGGCCAGGCCCTTGTTGGTGACAATGATCTGGCCCTTCTTCTGGGCGAAGGTCTGCATCATGACGGTGAAGGCCCCGCCGCTGCTGCAGGGGATGACGGTGTCCTCGCTGGTGCACAGGGTCGACAGGGTGGTGACCAGGTCATAGGGCGAGACATAGGCCTCGCCGGTGTTGTTGGCTTCCACCAGCGGCAGGCCGGCGCGGATCTGGCGACAGTAGTCAAGCCAGGCCCCGTGCTCGCCCAGGTCGGCGGCGAAGAGCCGTGGCAACAGGTCATTGGCGTCGGTGCAGATCGGCCAGGCGATCGTCGGGTGACCCTTGGCCAGCTCCGCCGGGTCGCAGTCGATATGGACGATGTCACCGACCGGCACGAACTCCTGCCAGTTGAAGCCGCTTTGCTGCAGGCTCAGCCGGGTTCCGACCGCCACCAGCAGGTCTGCCTGCTGCACGATCAGGTTCGAATAGCGCTGACCCCAGGTGTTGGGGCGGCCAAAATAGGCCGGATGATCCTCGGAAAGCCGATCTGCGGCGTTCCAGGTTGCGGTCACCGGCACGCCGGCCTTTGCCATGGCGTCCTGCAGGGCACCGGCTGTGGCGCGCGAAACGCCGCCGCCGAACAGGAAAACCGGGCGTTTGGCCTCGGCGATGCGGCGGGCCAGCTCGGCGATGTCGGCGTCGCCGACGGCAGGGGGGTTCACCGGGGCGGCCGGGGTGGTCTGGAGGGGTGCGGCGTCGACGTCGCGGGCCTGGATATCGAGCGGGATCTCCAAGAATACCGGACCCTTGCGGCCGTTGCTGCCCGCCTCGACAATCTCGTGGAACGCAGCGCGATCCACGATCCGGTCTAGCAGTTCAGCGCGGCAGGTGATCGAGCGAACGATCGAAACGCCGTCGATTTCCTGGATGCCGCGCTGACGCAGCTCACCGCGCGACAGGTCGGCGGTCTTGACCTGTCCGCCGAGAACCAGCAGTTCGCGGCTTTCCAGCCATGCGCCGGCGATCGCGGTGACCATGTTGGTCAAGCCCGGGCCGGCGGTGGCCAGGGCGAAGGCCCGGGCACCTGTGGCGGTCTCATTGAAATATTCGGCCGCGACGCCCGCCGCCACTTCATGGACAGTCGGCACGCAGGTCATGCGACGGCTGCAGCTCTCGACGAGGTGCATGATGTTGCCGCCGCCGACATAGAAGCAGTGCGTGTAGCCGAGGTCGACCAGCCATTCGGCGATCTGGTCGCTATACTTCATGATCCGTACTGCTCCAAAAGGGCGGCAAAGGCCGCGCTGACCAGGTCCGTAGCGCTCTCGTCGCGGCGCAGTAGCAGTCTTTCCACTTCGCCGTCCTCACGAACGACAATCAGGGCGTAGTCCGTCCGGGTGTGTTTCTTGTCGGTTGCAAAGGCATCCATCAATTCGGTCAGCGACATTGCGCCGACCTCCTGGCCGAGACCCGGGACGGCCACAAGCAGCTCGCCGATATGGCGGGTGAGGGCATGGATGCGATTGTCCGGCGCATAGCTGCGACCCAGCAGTTCTCCGAAACGGGCCGCCGCGATAATGCCCAGCGCCACGGCGACGCCATGGCTGATCCTGAAGTTCGAGGCCGTCTCGATGGCGTGGCCGAACGTATGCCCGAAGTTCAGAAGCAAACGCTCGGCACGATCGAACTCGTCGACCTCGATGAACCACTTCTTCGATTCCAGGCTCAGGCTCAGGACCTGGGTCAGGGTGTCCAGCTCGGACTGAATGGTCGGTTCCAGCTGCATGTAGCCGGCGAACGCCGTGCTCCCGCGGCAGAACGCGATCTTGGCCGCTTCGGCCAGCCCCGCGACGCGCTGCTCGGCCGACAGGGTGGAGGTCAGGGCGGGGTCAACGCTGATCAGGCCGGGCGGATAGAACGTGCCGACAATGTTCTTGTAGCGACCCACATTGATTGAGGATTTTCCGCCGATGCAGCTGTCGGACATCCCCAGAAGGGTCGTGGGCATGTAGATCCACGGCATACCCCGCATGTAGACCGATGCGACAAACCCCGCGACGTCCTGAACGACACCGCCACCCACGGCCAGGAGCGTGGTTTTCCGCGTTGCGCCCAAAGTTCTCAGCGTGCTGATGATGTCCGGAATGCGGTCCAGGTTCTTGGCGTTTTCCGTGGCCGTGATCGGGATCACGTGATGGCCCATGGCCTCAATGCCTGCGGCAAAGTACTCGTCCGCAATGACAACCCGATCGTTCGTGACCGCAAGGGCGCGTTCGTACGCCCCCAATTCGATCGCTACGTCATACGCGCCACTGGCGGCGTGAACCTTAAACGAGACGGACATTGCTAAACCCAAGGTCTACGGCGATCGACTGGCCGGACAGGCTGTTGTTCTGCTTCGAACACAGGAAGGTGACGAGATCCGCGACGGTGTCGGCGCTGGAAAGCCGGTTGAACAGGGTCGCCCCCTCGATGACGCCGAGCTGCGTCGGGCTGAGGTTGGCATAGGTCATCGGCGTGTCGAGCGCGCCGGGCAGGACAGCGTTGATGAGATGGCCGTCCCTGGCCAGATCAACGGCAGCTGACCTGACAAGGCCGCCGACGGCCGCCTTGGTCATGGTGTAGGACAGCTTGGTCTGTCGCGCCCGTTCCTGCCAGATCGAGCTGATGACACACAGCCTCGCACCTTCCGGGCTCAGGAGGCCGGCGTCCAGAAGCTGGCGGAGACTGATCAACACATACAGGCAGTTGGCCTTGTAGAGCTCAAGATGTGCGTCGACCTCGACGTCAAACACGCTGTCCGTCAGGTTGGCGCCCTGCGCCCAGACGACCGCATCGAACGGCCTTGTGGCTTCGCCGAGAACCGAGGGCAGGTCCGCACCCTGGAACGGGTCATAGGCCACCCGGCGGCTCTGCTCCGCAGGCTCGGCCTCGCCCGGCGTCCGCGCGACGCCGACGACCGTCCAGTCCTTGGCTGACGCGCTGTCACAGATCGTTTTACCGATCGCGCCGGACGCACCGAACACGAGCACATGCCAAGGCTGCTGATCCGAAGCCATTCAGACGGTTTCCAATGCAGAAAAAAGGCGGCGGGCGCCTGCGCCTGCCGCCCGTTCTCCAAGCGCTCGCTTAGCCCTTGGCCCGAGCTTCCATCATGTCGATACGCTTGGCGTCTTCCGATGCGATTGAGGTGTAGTAATCGCGCTTGTTCTTCAGCCAGGCCAGTTCGAAGTCCACGGCATTGGCGATGGCAGCCGTAATCGCCGGGCTTTCAACAGCGGCACCGTCGAACACAACCTTGCGCGTTTCGAAACGGTCCAGCCGGATGGCGCGAATTTCCTTCAGGGCATCAATGGCGTCCGTCGAAACCGAACCCCCGACAACCAGTTCGATATCGGCTTCGGCGCAGCCGCGGGCGACCTCCAGAACAGCATCCGTGATCGAACGTTCGTTGACCGCCTTGCGATCCATGCCGCGCGACAGGGTGAAATCCACCCGGCCGAACACCACACCGTCGACGCCCGATTTCGCAAGCGGAAGCATCTCGGCGAAATTCTTCAGAGTAGTTTCAGTCTCGAGGTTGAACAGGAAGTCCGTCTGCGACTGCTCGTCAGCATTGTGAGTCTTGTTCTTCGCGTCGATATATTTGGACAGGGCGTACTTCGTTTCGACCATAGGCGCGATGATGTAATCAACACCGTAGAGCTTGCTTGCCAGAAGATCGGATACAGCTTCGCAGCCGCCGATTTTCAGGGCGACCTTCAGGCCGGCCCGGTGCGTGATTTCAAGCAGTCGCAGGTACTCGTCCGGGCGCGTACCTTCGGCTTCGAACTCTGCCTTGATTGCCACATAGCCAAATTCTTCACGGCCGCGCTTGAGCATGTCGAGCATCTGGCGTTCAACAAAGTTCATTCAAGTCCCCATTGGTTTTATAAATACCGACAACGCATGGACCAGTACTTTAAGAGCACGCCCACATCGCCTGATTGATTGGACGAGCAAGGCTTATTTTTGGTCTACGGCCTTGGAATCATTGAAAAATCCCGCCCCTTTTATCTGGGTCGTAAGGCGCGATAACCATTTCATAGCGACCAGCCTTTAGCCCGTCAACCTTGGGACAGGCGCCCTCATAACGAGCATTTTGCGTTTGTCCACCGTTGCGTTATCGCCGGTCACCCCGCATGCCGGATCGCGCCCTGGCGAGGAAGATGTGCATCAAATTTGCGCTGATTTTCAGAGTACTGAGCACTCCTCGACGCCGAACGACGCTGACGGCCTTTGACACGATTGCCGATAGTCCGCCCTGGCCCGGCTGGAGGACGCTCAGGGTATAGCGCGCGGCGTCGGCCTCGTAGCTCCCTTGCTTCAGGATGCGGCAGTCTGCCGCAAACCCAGGAACGGCGTCGCGGAAGGCCTGTGTGCGGATCAGGAAGTCCTTGAGATCACGGGGAAACTGGTCGATCGCGGCCTGATATCCCGTGCGCATCTCGTGAACTGTGGCTTCGGCGCGCGCAATCTCTGCCGGATCGTCACCCCAGGCGATGCCTCCCATGCCATGGTCGGCATCGCCGATCGGATAGGCCAGATAGGCATTTGGCATCATCACGACGGGACAGCCGCACAGCGGTGCTTCAATGGCCAGGGCGGTATTCTCGAAAACATAGAGACGGCGGCTCCGGGCCAGCAGGGCCTTGAGCTCGTCCTGGTTGATCGAGGTGCTCAGGCTGCGGGTGATTTCGATGGCACCCGGCGGCACGCCGAAGACTTCGCCGTTGTGAACGGCCTTGTATTTGGAGGCATAGTAGCAGGTTTGCGTCCGGGCCTGGACGCCTTCGGGTTGAGGCCAGTCTGCCAGGTCTATCGCCGGCAGGAACAGCGAGCGCTCCGGATGACCGATCTCCTTGGCCAGCCGTTTGCCATAGCCGTAGACGAATTCAGCCACGTCATACGCAGACGGTCCGCCCAGGAGGCCTGGAAGGTTGAGGACGTAGCGGACCACGGCCCGCGATCTCAGTGGATTGCCCTCGACCACTTCCGGATAGAGCGCGATCGGCCTTATCCCGGTTTTCCGGTGCTCCTCGGCCTGGGCCCAGGTCAGAACGGGAGCCAGGATGTGCGCGGGCCTGGTCGCACTATGGGCGGCGAAAAGGTTGGAGGCGATATAGGCTGTTCCGCCCATACGGTTGATGGCATCGGCGAGCAGGTGCAGGACGCGAATCCCGGCTGAACTCTCGCTATAGGGGGGAGCGAAGATGTAGTACGGGTGGGGGTATGGGTTCTGCGACATGAACGGGCACCAGGTGCGCGGGAACGTCGAATAGACAAAGACGGCCCTGCGCGAAGCGCCGGAATCTAAGGGGTCCGGTGACTCCGGACAAGGCTCGTGCGTGTGTTATGGGCCCGGCTTGCAAGAAGGAGACTGCAGATGTCCCGTCCCTTCCTGTTGAACCACAACATGGCCTTGTCGGGTCACGCTTCGGATCTGGACCTCGTGTCGATCCTGCGTGCCATCAACGGAAACTCCGGAAATTCTGTCATTGCCGAGGGGCTGTGCGTCCAGCTGGGCCTGACCGCCCCCCCCGTCGGCCCGGCCAACATTTTCGACTTCGATCCGGCCGACATCGATTACCAGACGACAAATCGCGACTACACCCATGTCGTGTTGATCCTGCAAGACCACATCAATGCGGCCTTCAACACGGTAGACTGGTCGCCCCTGGTCAGGGCACTGGGTCAGCTGACCCTGCCCCTGGTGGTCGTGAGCCTCGGCTGCAACGGGCCTGTCGGAGCTACCCCTGAAGAGGTTGTCTCAGGTCTTTCGCCACAGCTGATCGCCTTCGTCCGTTTCCTCGGCGTGCGAGCGGTGTCGATCGGGACCCGTGGTCTCGTGACGGCTCGGGTCCTGCGTCTCCTGGGCGTGGAAAACCACGCTGTGGTCGGCTGCCCATCCTATTTCCTGCACGGCGCGGGTCGTCGGGTGAACGAAGTGTCGGCCGATGCGGAAGGTCCGGTTCTGGCGGGTGGTCTTTTCGCCAATGCCGAAGATCGCGACGTGCATTTCATGCTGCAGAGCGAACTGGGTCTGATCGAGACCCTGGCCGGGTCGCGGATTACCCACCTCGCAAAGATCTCCGAACTGCGTGCCCGCTATCCAGGCTATCTCCGCACCCTGCTGCAGGCCGGTTTGGCGGGGCGGCTGGAGTTCTTCGTAAACCCTGCGGCGTGGCGCCGGCGGATCCTGGATTTGAAACCGGCCGTCAGTGTAGGCACCCGGGTCCATGGCGCCATCCAGGCCCTCAACAGCGGCGTGCCGGCCTTTGTGACTGCCGGTGACCTGCGCGCCAGGGAGATGTGCGAGCTGTTCGGAATCCCGCGCGCCCATATCGGCGGTACGCAGGGCAAATCCGTGGCGGATCTGCGGCGCATGGCTTCCACGGATGTGCTGAACGCCGTCTATGACGACCGCTATGCGCGCTTCGTCGCCTGGCTCACCGAGGCGGGACTGGGGCCGGTCGGTGGGTCCGGAGTTGGCGGCATCAGCCATTGGGAGTGGGTTAAGATCCGCAGCAAGCCGCTCGCTGACCGGGTTGACGGTCTGCTTCGGCATCTCGAGGGCTAGCCGGGATCAGGATCTCTTGAGCAGCTGGATGATGGCCGCCCAGGCTTCCGGTTCCGTCAGCATCGGCGCATGGCCGACCCCCGGCACCTCGACCACGGCCATGTCCGGCGCGGCAGCCTGCATCCGGGCCACGATCGGCGGGTCGACCAGGTCCGAGATCGCGCCGCGCACCAGCAGCACCGGACGGTCCTTGGTCAGGGCCCGGAACAGCGGATACATGTCCGGGGCCAGGGCCTGGGCCCCGTCCTTCTGCTGGGCCGCCGCCGCCCGGATCGGGGCGGAGATGTCGGGGTCGCAGGCCAGGACGAAACCGCCGTTCCGCTCGTCGAACAGGCGGCGGGCGAAACGGTCCCAGTCGGCGGCTCCATAGGCTGGGAAGGCCGCTTCATTGATCGCGCGGGCATAGTCCACCGCCTCGGCCCAGGTCTCGAACCGGCTGGCTCCGCCGGCATAGGCGGCGATACGGGCAAGGCCGACCGGCGAAAGCTCGGGTCCGACATCATTGAGCACGGCGGCGGCTATGGCCTCTGGCCGGAAGGCGGCCAGGACCAGGGTGATCAGCCCGCCCATGCTGGTGCCGATGAAGACGGCGCGCGCGATCCCGGTCGCATCCAGCAGGGCACCGATGTCAGCGGCATAGGTGCCCGGATGATAGTTGAGCGGCTGGGGATCGTGAGCCGAGCGGCCCCGACCGCGCACGTCTACGGCCAGAACGCGCCGGCCTGATGCGGCGATCAACGGGGCCAAGTCTTCAAAGTCACGGCTGTTGCGGGTCAGGCCGTGGATGCAGATCACCGGCAAGCCGGTGATCTCACCGACCGGCGCATAGTCGCGGGCGTGCAGCCCGAGGCCGTCGGCCGAGGTCCAGGTGAGATCGGTAAAGCCCATCACTGGACACCGTAGGTGAAAGGCGAGTCCAGATCGGCCAGCAGGGTGGCGGCCTCGTCACGGGCATTGGCCCTGATCTCGCTGTTGGGAAGCGTCCAGTCGATGCCGATGGCCGGATCGTTCCAGCGCACCGCGTCCTCAACCTCCGGCGCATAATAGTCGGAGACCTTGTAGAGCACCTCGCATTCGTCAGTCAGGGTCGTGTAACCGTGGGCAAAACCCTTGGGCACCAGCAACTGCTGGTGGTTCCGGGCCGACAGCTCGGCCCCCACCCACTGGCCATAGGTCGGCGAGCCCCTGCGGATATCGACAGCGACATCAAAGATCGCGCCGACGGCGCAGCGCAGCAACTTGTCCTGGGCCCGGGGCGGCCGCTGGAAATGCAGGCCCCGCTGAATGCCCCGCTTGCTCGAGCGGACGTGGTTGTCCTGGACGAACTGGCCGCCCGAGAACCCCGCCTCCTCGAGCGCTGACTGGCGGAAGGTTTCCGAAAACCAGCCTCGCTCGTCGCCATGACGGACGGGCGTGATAAGCAGGACCTCGGGAATCGCCAGGGGCGTGATTTTCATGACCGGAATCTTGTTGGAATGAGCGTGCCACCGATGCCGTCTGCGACGAAGGATGACAAGCCCGTCCCCACCGTCAGCGTGATCATCGTTGCCTATCATAGCGGCCCGACGCTTGAGCGCTGCCTCGCCGGACTGAGAGCCCAGACCTTCGCGGACTTCGAGGTGATCCTGGTCGACAACGCCTCCACCGACGGCGCGGCCCAGGCTGCCGCAGCGGCTGACCCGGACCTGATCTCTCTCGAGCCCGGCGAGAACCTCGGCTTTGCCGTCGGCAACAATATTGCGGCGGCGCGGGCCCGGGGCCGCTGGCTGGCCCTGCTGAACCCGGACGCCTATCCCGAACCCGGCTGGCTTGCCGAACTGGTCGCGGGCGCGGCGCGGCATCCCGGCGTCGAGTCCTTTGCCTCGCTCCAGACCACGGTCGAGGACCCTGAACTGCTGGACGGGGCCGGCGACAACATGACCTCGGCGGGTATCCCGTTCCGCGGCGGCTATCGTCGCAGGCTTCCCGGGGACCTGCGCGAGGGCGAGGTGTTCTCGGCCTGCGGCGCGGCGATGTTCATCGACAGGGCCCTGTTCCTGGCGCTGGGCGGCTTCGATGCACGGTACTTCTGCTATTGCGAGGACGTCGACCTCGGTTACCGCCTGCGCCTGACCGGTCGTCAGACCCTGCTTCTGCCCAGGGCCCGGGTTGCCCATGTCGGCTCGGCCAGCACCGGGGTGCGGTCGGAGTTCGCCGTCTTCCACGGATCGCGCAACCGGGTCTGGACCTTCCTGAAGAACACCCCGCCGCTGCTGCTGTGGCTGACCACGCCGCTGCACGTGGCCGTGACGGCGGCCCTGTTGCTGCTGCACCTGCGCCGGGGCGACGCCGGACCGGCTGTGCGCGGGATCCGGGCGGCGCTGGAGCCCAAGGCCCTGGCCGCCGTCCTGGCCGACCGCCGCAGGGTCCAGGCCGGGCGCCGGGTCGGCTCGGGCGCGATCCTGCGGGTGATGTCGATCGATCCGGCCGCCTTCATCGGCCGGCGGTTTGTGATCAGGACGCCGAAAGCGCCTCGACCAGTCGCGCCATGAAGGCCGCACCGCGCTGCATCTGGCTGATCTCGACAAACTCGTCGGGCTGGTGGGCCTGGTCGATCGAGCCGGGACCACAGATCACGGTGGAGAACCCGGCACCCTGGAACTGCCCGGCCTCGGCGGCATAGGGCACAACCCGGGCCGGACCGTTGTCGCCGGCCAGACGCCGGGCGAAGGCTTCGGCGACACCGTCAGTCTCCGGGGCAAAGGACGGGGTCAGGGAGCGCCGTTCGACCCTGACCCCCGCCTCGGGCGCGCGGGCCTTGAGGTCGGCATCCATCGCTGCAGCTGCCGCAAAAAATTCCGCCAGGATCGCCATCGGGTCCATGCCCGGCGGGGTGCGCAGGTCGAAGATGAAGACGCATTCTCGGGCCAGGATATTGACCGCCGTGCCGCCATTGACCTGACCGATGGTCAGGGTCGCGCCCTTGGGCGTAAACGGCGAGGCCGGGTCGGCCTCGCGGGCCAGCCGCTCCGACAGGGCGACCAGCCCGGCCATCAGCTTCACCGCTGCCATATTGGCCGAAACGCCGAGATGGGTGAGGCTGGAATGGGCCTCGCGACCGCTGACCGTGACCTTGAAGCTGGCAATGCCCTTGTGGCCGCTGACGGCCACCATGTCGGTGGGTTCGCCCACGACCACCAGGGCCGGGCGGGGCAGGTCGCTGGCGATGACTGCGATCATGTCCGGGGCCCCCAGGCAGCCGACCTCCTCGTCATAGGAAAAGGCCAGGTGCACCGGCCGGGACAGGTTTGCAGCTGCCAGGTCCGGGGCGGCCGCCAGGGCCAGGGCCAGGAACCCCTTCATGTCGCATGTGCCGCGACCATAGAGGCGGCCGTCCTTCTCGGTCAGGACGAAGGGGTCGGTGGACCAGGGCTGGCCATCGACCGGGACGACGTCGGTATGGCCCGACAGAACGACGCCCCCCGGCACGGCCGGACCGATGGTGGCCAGCAGGTTGCTCTTGGTCCCGTCGGCATTGGGCACGCGACGGGACGCAATGCCCAGGTCGGCAAGGTAGGTCTCGACCCAGGCGATCAGGTCGAGATTGGACAGGCGCGAGGTGGTGTCGAACGCGACCAGCCGGGCCAGGAGATCGACCGCGCGGGCCGAAAGCGCTTCGGAAGAGGATGCCATGGGCCCAGCCTAGTCCGACCAGGCCGACTTGCCCATGGCGTCGCGACAGGTGGCATGGCCGACCCGGACAGGCCGGTTTTTGCCCTTCAGGGCGCATGAAAGCGCTCGAAAAGGCAGCGAAATTCGACGCTTTTCGCGCGAAGCGGCTTTCCCTCGGCGCGCACCGGCACTAGACGGGGCGAACCATGATCCTGACCCTGTCCTGTCCAGACCAGCGCGGCATCGTCGCCAAGGTCTCCACCTTCCTGTTCGACCGCGCGTGCAACATTCTCGACGCGCAACAGTTTGACGACCAGGAGACAGGCCAGTTCTTCATGCGCGTGGTGTTCGACGCAGACAACGCCGACCATGAGGCCCTGCGAACCGATTTCGCGGTCGTGGCCACCGCCCTTTCAATGCGCTGGACGCTGCGGGCCCGTAGCGAGCGCTACCGGGTCATGATCCTGGCCAGCAAGTTCGATCACTGCCTGGCCGACCTTGTCTATCGCTGGAAGATCGGCGAACTGCCGATGGACATCGCGGCGGTGGTCTCCAACCATCCGGCCTCGACCTATGCCAATGTCGACCTGTCAGGCCTGCCCTTCCATCACCTGCCGGTGACCAAGGACACCAAGTTCGAGCAGGAAGCCGAGCTGTGGAAACTGATCCAGGACACCAAAACCGACATCGTCGTGCTCGCCCGCTACATGCAGGTGCTGTCAGACGGCCTGTCAGCCAAGCTGGACGGCCGCTGCATCAATATCCATCACTCGTTCCTGCCCGGCTTCAAGGGGGCCAAGCCCTATCACCAGGCCCATGCCCGGGGCGTGAAACTGATCGGGGCCAGCGCCCACTATGTGACCGGCGACCTCGACGAAGGCCCGATCATCGAGCAGGACGTCGAGCGCATCAGCCATCGCGACACGCCCGAGGACCTGATCCGCAAGGGCCGGGACATCGAGCGCCGGGTACTGGCCCGCGCCCTGCACTACCGTCTGGAAGACCGGGTCCTGCTCAATGGCCGCAAGACCGTGGTCTTCACCGACTGAAGTCTGTCGCTATTTCGGGGTGGGGGTCGCGCGCAGGACGTCGATCAGCTCGATCCGGAAAACCATGACGCTGTTGCCGGGGATCGGACCCTTGTCATGCTCGCCATAGCCCTGGGCCGGCGGCACGAACAGTTCCCATTCATCGCCGGGACGCATCAGCTGCAGGGCCTCGATCCAGGCCGGGATCAGCCCGTCCAGCGGAAACGAGGCCGGCATGCCGCGCTCGTAGGAGCTGTCGAACAC
>Ga0187843_10000928_pt1 | contig 19207 bp, 18 predicted proteins | sample SpaLakP09_SKY_43_FD_134516 | JGI IMG/M metagenome (GOLD analysis project Ga0187843, IMG submission 134516) | Oligotrophic lake water microbial communities from Sparkling Lake, Wisconsin, USA - SP09_SKY_43 | ecosystem: Environmental > Aquatic > Freshwater > Lake | place: USA: Sparkling Lake...
CTTATGTTTGGTATAATCAGACATACCAGCGGCACCAAATGAGATTACTTTTTCCTTACCATCATCTTTCACAAATACAGCATCATACTTCTTTGCAGGCTTAAGAGATTTCCGTAAAGTTTTCAAACGCATTTATTTAGTAAAGAGGTTTAATAACCATGACGGAAAAATAGAACCAACAAGACGATCGGTATAATTACATTTTGTTTTGCTTGAAACTACCGTTGGCCCGCTTTCAGCAAATGCTTGTGCTAATGTTGCTTTAACAAAATCAGCATCAACTTCCTTGAAATTTTTGAAAAATAATCCAACAATTGTAAATTCAGATACAGCAATAAACCCAAGAACAATTAAGTTAGTCATCACAAGATCAAATACACTCTGTTCATACCAAAAAGCCATAGAAATTCCAATGATAAATAAAAGCCCTGCAGTGATTTCACATCCTAAATAAGCTCTTAATTTTGTTTGCGCATTATCAGCCATTAAAGAATCTATATTGGATCCCAATTGTTCATTTTCTGCTAATTCAGTATTGAGTAAAGTTACAGCTTTAGTTAGAATTTGTGGACTTGATAAAGATGTTAATAAAGCAACATTTAAAAATTCTGGCTGTACAATTTCAAATATATCATCTATTACTGTATATGACTGCATGGGAGCTACAAATTCAAAATAGAATACCGGTAAAAATGCTAAGAAAAAAGCAGTATGTAAACAAACATCTATCCAAAACATCCTTATTAGTATAATGGAAGTTATCCCCAAACCCGTATACGCTATAGCTGTTGCTAATGGATTGATAGCAACTATGGTTCTATGGTCATTCTGGACACCATTTATCATCTTTTTAGCAAGACCTTTAGTCAATGCTCAAATTAATACGTTTGTATGCGAAAAGCTTACGGATACATTTAGAACTACAAATGTGAAGGTGAAATATAATGATTTTATTACAAGATATGTTTCTTCACTTGTAAGAAATGATGTTATCACAAAAGATCAAGGGGATGAAATTATTGGAAATACTAAACTATCGTCGATGAATGATAATGTGGCAGAAAATGTTATAGATCAATCTGGCCAGAGAAATTTAGATTCAAATTTAATGACGATTATAACGATGTCGGTATTCTATTTTGTTCTGATGATTTTATGTGGGGTTGGAATTTATAGTTTATGTTGGTTTTACAATATTTTTGCTAGTGATCTGATCTCGTTTAACATTATTATGGCTGTAATAATTATTGCTATTGAAATAGTATTTTTTGCTATGATAGCTGTACAATATATTCCCTTTGATCCGGAATTAATTATTCAACAATTTAATTACAAAATTGAATCTTATCTTTCATCTATCACACAAATACCTCCACCACCTCCACCATGTCATTTTGAACCACCCTTACAAGATTACTTTATTGGCGATTGGTTATTAAATTTAAAATTTGGTTCTTTAGATGAAGCTCAGCAAAGATGTATATTAAATTCTCAATGTGTAGGTGTAACAACCTTAGGTGATGGAATGTATCAATTAACGTGGACTCGTAATAAATATGTAGAATATCCTGGCACAGGATACCATAATAAAGGTTCAACATCTTGGGTCTTAAATGACTGTAGATAATAAATGCACGAGTGGTGTGATACTGTTGTAGAAATGTCAGATTGTGAACCTCATCATGGAAAACATATAAAAAAAGTATGTCATCATGTGTTTCGGTATATGTGTACACATAAATTCAAAGATGATCGAAAGTTCCGCGATCGTCGAGGTGTAGAATATGATCTATTTCTAGAATCAATGGCTTCGTATCCTTCAGATATCGTTCATGGAGTCTTAGATTATCCTGGATTTCTAGAAAAGACACATGAAGTTGCTCGCAAACATAAGTCGAAAACGAATCAATCTAAAGATTAGGCTTCATATAATAAGAATGGGCGATACAATTATTGGTGTCCAATTCGGGGTTGCCAACCCTGAAGATATTTTATCACGAAGTGTAGTCGAAGTCAAAACTGAAAAAACGTATCAAGGAGATGTACCTGCTGTAGGTGGTGTCTTTGATCCGAGATTCGGTGTAACTGAACAAGGAAAAGCATGTCCTACCTGCAAACAAACTCATCTATTGTGTCCTGGACATTTTGGTCACATTCGTCTAGCTCGTCCTGTGTATCTCTATCAATTTATTGAGGTCATTCAAAAACTCTTAGGTGTTGTATGTTTGTCCTGCAGTAATCCCTATCTCCCAGATGATTATCTAGAAGAACTTGAAAAAACATATAAAGGAACTCAGAGATTCAATGCTGTTCGTGAAGCTACCGTTACTTACAAAGAACGTGATCTAAAAGAATCTGCTTCATGTGGACATTGTGGATCTCAACTTATTAAAAAAGTAGCACGTGCAGATGGCAATGTTACTGCCCTTCAAGCTGTAACGTATAAAGAAGATTCTGAACCATTTCGTCTTCAACCCGAGCTTGTACTAAGATGTTTTCAACGAATTACAGACAGACATATTGATCTTATTGGATTTAATCCTAAATTTTCACGCCCAGATTGGATGATGTGTACAGTTCTAGCAGTTCCTCCTCTTACCGTACGTCCTTCAGTTGTCATGGAAGATAATCAACGATCTGAAGATGATTTGACTCATAAACTTGTAGATATCATTCGCCAAAATAATGCATTGCGTGATAAAATTGACAAAGGTGAATCTGGTGATATCATTAATAAGTTTACTGATCTACTACAAATCCATGTAGCTACCTATGTTGATAATGACATTAAAGGTATGCCTCCTGCTGCTCAGAGATCAGGACGTCCTCTAAAAACGTTGAAAGCTCGATTTGGAGCAAAAGATGGTCGTGTACGTGGAAATTTGATGGGTAAACGTGTAGATTTCTCTGCACGTTCTGTAATTACTCCTGATCCGAATATTGACGTTGATCAACTTGGTGTACCACAAGAAATTGCAAGTAATCTAACTTTCCCTGAAATTGTAACGAAATATAATCGTGATCGTCTAATGACATATATTCGCAATGGTCCTGAAAAATATCCCGGTGCTAAAACTGTAGAATTTAAAGCAGATGGACGTAGAATGCATCTTGGATTTCTCAATCGAGAAACTGTAGATCTAAAAGAAGGTGACGTTGTACATCGCCACCTTATTGATGAAGATGTTGTGCTATTCAATCGCCAACCTTCTCTACACAAGATGTCCATGATGTGTCATCGCATTCGAGTTCTACCTTACTCGACATTTCGTCTAAATGTTTCCGCAACTAAACCATATAATGCAGATTTTGATGGTGATGAAATGAACATGCATGTTCCTCAAAGCATTACAGCTGCAACAGAATTAAAAATGATTGCTTCTCTACTCAGACAAATTATTTCTCCTCGTACATCTGAACCGATTATTCAATTGTTTCAAGATACATTGACTGGTGTATTTCGTATTTCTGATGATTCTGTGTCTGTACCTGAACATCTAGCAATGAATATGATGGCTAGAATGAAACGTCCTCTTGGATCTTTTCAGAGAATGGATAAACCCGTTTCAGGAAAAGATATTATTTCTACTGCATTTCCTCTCATGAATTTCAAAGCAGGATCTGTTGAAGTAAAGGATGGACGTTTGATCGCAGGACGTCTAAATAAAGGTGCATTTAGTAAAGCTTCTAAAGGTATTATTCATAATATTTATAATGATTTTGGACATGAACGTGCTGGAGAATTTATTAACGCTGTCCAAAATGTCGTAACAAAATACAACTTGTTTTCTGGATTTTCTACTGGGCCATCTGATCTAATCGCAAATATTGAAACATCTAAAGCTATTGAACAAGCATTGAAAAAAGGTAAAGATGAAGTAGGACAGATTCTTTCAGATATGCATGCTGGACGATTTGTAAATAATGAAGGACGATCAAATGGTGAAGAACTTGAACTAAAAATTACTCGCGCTCTAAACGAAATTAATACTACTGCAAATAAGGATGTACCAAAAAGTCTAGATGTTAATAACCGAATGCTTCAAATGACTGGTGAAGGTGCAGGTTCAAAAGGTGCTGCACTCAATATCACACAAATGATGGCTTTGCTTGGGCAGCAAATTGTTGATGGTAAACGTATTCAATATACTATGGATAATCGTACTCTACCTCACTTTGCTAAATTTGATGATGGTCCTGAATCTCGTGGTTTTGTTGAACATTCATTCATTTCAGGAATTCGACCAACCGAATTCTTCTTTCATGCTATGGGTGGTCGTGAAGGACTAATTGATACGGCTGTAAAAACATCTGATACTGGATACATTCAACGTAAACTTGTGAAACTAATGGAAGATATTCATGTAGATCAAGATCATACTGTTCGTGATATTAATGGATGTATTGTACAATTTATGTATTCTGAAGATGGTATTGACTCAACATGTGTAGAAAATCATGAATGTGATTTGGGAATTCTAACGATGGAACAAGTTTATGCAGCGTTTGCATGTACTCGTGATGAATATAAAGTAGTATGTTCCGATGTTTCTGAGCATCCTCCTGATCTTGTTGATCAAATTCTAGAAGATCGTCGTATTCTAGTTCATCATGTTCTCAGATTCCAAAATAAAACTGAACTTCGTGCTCCCGTACATCTTGGACGCCTTATCGCAAAATATCGTAATCCATATTCTGTAAAAACTGATCTGACTGCTGAATATGTAGTTTCTGAACTTGAAACACTATGTAAGACTGCATTTATTCAATCGAATAAACTCTTTCATATTCTTCTTCGATTCAACTTAGCCCCACGCAAATCTATCATTGTAAACAGATTTTCGAAAGAATTATTTGATGAATTGATCTCTGAAATTAAATTTCGCTACATAAAATCATTAGTTCATCCAGGTGAAATGGTTGGTCCTTTGGCTGCACAATCTATTGGTGAACCTACTACACAACTTACATTGAATACATTCCACACTGCAGGAACAACAAAAGCTGGTGCTACTCAAGGTGTTCCTCGTATTCAAGAACTTCTTCATGTATCTGAAAATCCTAAACATCCTTCAAATGTAATTTATTTGACTCCTGAACTGTCTTTGTCTCAAGCCAATGCTTTAAGCGCAATGAAAGTTATCCAAAAAACTACATTGCGTGATGTAACAAAATCTGTACGTATTTATTATGATCCTAATCCTCTTTCAGCCGATACTGCTGTTACTGAAGATCGTGAAATTCTAAAAGATTTTGAAAAGTTTTCTTTGACGCAAGGATCTGCATGTACATCTCCATGGATTATGCGTTTGGAACTAGATGATCAGAAAATTGCTGAACGTCGTGTAATTGATATGACTCTCATTCAATCCCGTATTGAAAACAATAAAGTTCTAAAAGTCTTTGATTGTGTTCATTCAGATGTTAATGCTGAAAAACTTGTCTTGAGAATTACATTTGGTGTAGATGTTGCTAAAAATGCGTTGTCTCTCAGATTTATTGAAGATAAACTTCTTGATACTATTCTTACTGGAGTTGATGGAATTGGTAGAGTATTTCCTCGTGAAGTTAATGATGAACTTGTGTATGATGAAAAAGTTGGTGGATACCGTCCTATGAAACAACATGTATTGGATTCTGAAGGTTCTAATTTGCTAGAATTATTCACTAAAGAAAATGTAGATGCTACACGTACATTTTCTGATGATATTCATGAAGTTCTTGATGTCTTTGGCATTGAAACTGCTCGTATGACTTTGTATGAAGAATTAATGAAAGTATTCGTTACAGAATATATTAATTATCACCATGTATGTTTGCTTGTAGATGCAATGACGTATCATGGCCATTTTGTAGAAATTAATCGTTTTGGTATGTCGAAATTAGATAACGGCGTTCTTGCTAAATCTTCCTTTGAACAAACTTCTAAAATCTTGTTTGAAGCTGCAGTCTCAGGAGAATTTGATACCATGCGTGGTGTTTCTGCCAACATTATGTTTGGACAAGTTCCTCCATGTGGAACAGGATTTGTAGATATTCTAGTCGATGAATCTAGATTACCTGAAGGTGATGATGAAGTTGATGTTTCTGAAGCTGATTTGAAGCATGCAAATGAACTTGTACATTCTCAAGAAGAAAAGGATCGAGAACAAGGTGAATGTCGTCTAGATGATATTGTAATGGCTTGGTAAGTTATTTACCAACTAACGCAGCAATAAGAATCACAATAAACGAAATCATTGATCTAAATAAAGGTCCAAACCACAAAATTGATACTAGCATATTTCCATCTGTATATCGATCATATACTGCTAAAGACATACCCCATAATAGTCCTGCGATCACTAAATATATTCCTGTAATTTCACTGGACAATGAAAAATTATTTTTATCATATTTATCTGCTGTAACAAAGACTAAGATTCCACCAACTATAATCAAAAAGATAATAAATGCTAGAAAAGACTTAGTTACCATTTATACTTCTTAGAGTAAGTTTTTACCCTAAGAAGTGGGTTTCCCCTTTTATTCTTTCTCTAAAAATCTAGTTAGATCTTTTTTAAGATGAGGGTACTGTTCGTATAATACAACTAGTTGTTCAACTGTCTGTTTAAGTTTATCATGGATAGTTATTGCTTTAGATGAAGTGCCTCTCCATTTAAAGTTTTCAGATTTAAATTCAATACAGAATCTATCTCCATGAGCACCATTTGCTTTGACATACCAAACATGTGTTGGTAGTTCAGTAATTCCTTCTGGATAATTTACTCTACGATCTTTTTTCTTCTGATTTATATTCTGTTGGGTTTGGGTAACTAGACGTAGATTTTCTTTGCGATTATCTAGACCATCTCTGTTTATATGATCGACACTTTCTTTTGCACCTTTACCTGGAAATATGATACGATTCATAATGAAATTATGAAGATAAAGCGTTTTCTTCTCGTTATTAATCACGACATAAGTTGCGATATACTTTCCTCCAGTCGCAGCAAACCAATGGCGTGATTTTACTTTTTCGAGATCATTGATATCAAACTTGAATTTTAATTCGTTACCATTTGAAATTAAAACACCTTCAACACATGTTTCAGTTTCATGAAATTGATTTGGACGTGGAGGTTTACCTGCTTTAGCAAATGTTTCACCTTGAATTGCATAAGCCATCTTGTTATACTAGTATATATACCACAGCGTGTAAATGGGTAGGTTGTGGGTGGTCTTACACATACTTTCTAGTTGCTATATGCTAACCCGCCCATGCCAGACATCACACGAAGCACGTTGTAGTTCAGAGCGTATACACGAACCTGGGCAGTGTTGGTTCCCTGTACAGTGTTCACGGATACAGTGAGCTGTAGAGTGGCCTTGTCAATACGAGAAAAGTTACACGTTCCAGAAGGCTGGTGTTCCTCGGGGCGTAGAGCGAAAGAGTAGCAGTTAATACCCGTAGAAGGAGTACGAGTGTGGTGTTGGTAAGGCTGTACGCGATCGAAATAAGAACCTTCACGATCAGTGAAACGATCTTGGCCGTTGAGTTGTAGTTTAGCAACTTCTACAGGGTTCTTGCCTTCGCAACGTACACCAGATGCTAAGATCACCTTAGCAAGTAAATAATTCACACCAGAATCAAATACGGTCTCATCTTTATCAGTATCAGTGCCACCTGGTGCACCACCACCAGCAGAAGGAAAATTGTCACTATTGTTGGCACCTAGACCCACAGTTCCTGCAGTAGATGCAGCGTTAGTACCAGCAGCGGAGAGTAGAGCCATAATGGTACCTTCCGTAGAGAAATCATCAGAGTAGTTAAACGGCTGTTGGCCGCCTACAGTCGCTAGCCATTCGGGGGCAGAGCAATCTACAAAAGAATCACGCTGTACTACCCACATAAGTTCTTTTACAGGGTGGTTAAAGTTGAGCTGAATCTTGTTAGAAGAGCTGGTAATAGACTCAGCACCAGTGTACTGTACCTGTTCAATGAGGTACTCGTGAGACTGTTGAGCAAAACGACGACGCTCTTCAGTATCTAGGTATACATAGTCAACATAGAGAGAGCAAGCAGCTAGAGATTGGGTAATTCCACGAACGGGAGTGGATTCTGCATTTTCTACGTAGGTACAGTTCTCCCAAGTTTCAAACGTTACATTCACACGCACTTCGTGGTACTGAAGAGCAATTAAAGGAATTGCTAGACCAGGGTTACGGCAGAACCAGAACTGAAGAGGGATATATAAGGTCTTTGCAGGGCAACCATTACGAGATACGCAAGACTGAGTAATTTCAGTAGAAGAACAAGTAGCATCAAGATCTGCACCTCCACCACCAGGGGCCTTGAATAATACTAGATCGTGGGTATTACCAATAATAGAATCAAGAGCAGCAACGGAACCGGCATTGGTAGATAACTGAGTCCAGATCTGCATCCAGTCACCATATTGACGATCAATACGTTGACCACCAATTTCAAGCTCTACCTGATTGATCAGACGGTGACCAATAAAGTTGAGCCAACGGAATCCATAATTTGCAGCACCTAATTGCGCAGTAGTTAGGTCAACCTGAGGAAGTACAACCTGTACATACGTGCGGAACATTAAGTCAGCATTACGATTAATCACTGCAGTTACACGCTTGTTGAAATCTGCCTGACCGTTAAAGGTCACTTCAATAGATTCCATGGCAAAGTTAGTATGGCGTTTATAGAGAATCTTCCAGAAAGTAATCTGGGGATTACCAGAAATGTAGATATCCTGAGCACCATATGCCACTAACTGTAGAAGACCACCTGCCATTGTTTATGTCCTAATGCGAGAAAAAAATATGCACAAGAATTAATGTTCTGGTACTACCCGACGTCGAACCTTCTCGTGAATACTTTTTTGCGTTCTCTTGTTGTATTCATAAGTCTAGTCCTTTTTAATGTTTCTTACTATAATGCCTATTGGGCTACTATTGTACATGATATTTTCTCTCTTTCGTTAATGCCCCGTTGATCCAAATCCCCCTGATCCTCGTGAATCTGGTGCTGTAGGAAGAGTATCAACAAGTTCAACAGTTTCCCATGGCATCCAAGATTGTCTACACAGTTGAAAATGGCGAGTACCATCTGGAATCATTATGTAATCAAACTTATCGATAACATCAACTTTTGCTTTTAGAGAACCACGATACCCCATATCAATTAATCCAATTGAATTTGCAAGACGAAATGGAGAATTTGCAATAGATGATCGTGGTACAAGAAGAAGAGGTTGTGGATTTCCCTGAGAATCAGTTGCAGCTACTGTGACGTCTAAATCAAACGTCAGTTGTTTAGCCCAAGGTTGTGATTGATTGATCATTGGAAGATCAAATCCAGAATCTGTAGAACGACGTGTATTAATCTGTTCTTGTAGACGATTACGTAGTTCAGGATTAGATGTTTGAATGTACAAAGACATTTATATTCATATATACCATTGTGTTAAAATCTATATGCCAGCAAAAAACAAAGTACTGCAGACGATTGAATTACAAGAACTTTTAACGATTCGTATAATGATACTCTACCTAATGAATACTGTAACAAAACAAATAAAGGATTAAAATGAGTAAGAGATTCAGGAGCAATTAACATTCCTGATGTATACGCTAATCCAATAAAATATGGATTACCGTGTGTAAACATTGCTGTCGCACAAATAAGAAGAACACCCATAAACTCCAAAAGTTCAGGAATCATTTCTTTAGTGTAGTACAAAGATAATGAAACAAAAACTTTTCTTTCTTGCTATTGCTGTAGTTCTATGTTCTGCTTTAGCGGGATATCTGTTTGCTCAGATACAACCTACTCAACAACAAGGACCTGGTGCAGCTTCTGCTCTTGTTCTAGCATGTATTGATCCGCGATTTACAGCGTCTTTAGCCTGGTATTTAACTCATCATAAAGACGTTATTAATGATTATGATTTAATTGCATTAGCTGGAGCTTCTCTTGGAGTTTTACAAACAACATATGGATCGTGGCAAACTACATTTCTAGATCATGTAAACTTGGCATTGAAACTTCACAACATCAAAGAAATCTGGGCATTTGATCATTTAGATTGTGGAATGTACAAAGCTACACTCGACTTAACCGAAGATAAGGATCCTGCAATTCATATTGAAAAATTACAAGAACTAAAAGCCTTTATAAAACAGCAGTTTCCCCAACTTGGATTCAAAGGATTTATTATTGATACATATGGAAGTATCCAAAAAGTTGTAGTTTAAATACTTAGAAACGTATTCAATAAAAATGGAAGAACACTATAGACAGCGCGTTATGACTCCTTCTGATATTAATGAACATCTTCCCACTCTTCGCGAATACACTCTAAAATGTGATTCGGTAGTTGAATGTGGAGTTAGATATATTGTAAGCTCATTTGCATTTGCTACAGGTCTAAAAGGAAGACCAAATACGTATACAATGGTAGATCCATATAAATCAAATCAAATAGATACTTTTTTGCAGATGTGTCAACAAGAAGGAGTTAACGCTACATTTGTAAAACAAAGTGATCTTGAATGTCCTCTTGTTCAAACTGATCTTCTTTTTATTGATACATGGCATGTATATGGACATCTCAAACGTGAATTAGCTTATTGGCATTCGAGTGTTCGTAAATATATTATAATGCATGATACGACAGTTGATGAATTTCTTGGAGAAACATTGCGAGCAGGATGGGATGCTAATCAACAATCTAAAGAAACTGGAATTCCAGTTGCTGAAATTACCAAAGGTCTCTGGCCAGCAATTGAAGAATTTCTACAAGAACATCCTGAATGGAAACTTGAGAAACGATATACAAATAATAATGGTTTAACCATTCTAGCCAGAATTTAAAAATTATGTGCTGAAGACATTCAATCGTTTTTAGATTGTAATTCTCCTCGTTTAAATAAATGAATTTTATTTCTCTTGGTGGTTGGTGTGGACCAAAAATTGCTCTTAAGGAGTTGGGTTTATTTGACGAACCATCTCTACCCTTTGATAGTGTAAGATCTTCTATTGAAGGGATTATAGATTGTATTGAACATGATTTTCAGCATTTTTTTCCAGATGAACTCAAAAAAGTTGAACGCAACACAAGATGGGTCGGATTTATTGGCAAGTATATTGGATTTTATCATACTTACCATAATTTATTGGATAAAACTGTCATTGAAAGTTTTGAACGAAAAATCGTAAGATTTGGTGAAAAAATCAAAAAAAATAATTGTATTTTTTTACGGGCGTTGGTAAAGGGATATGAAGATGAAGTAAATCACTATAAAAAATTACAAGATGTTATCGATAAAAAATATCCTGGCATTTTATATATTATTTGTTTCATAATTCCTGATCAACGTGTAACACAATACTATAAACATCTAGACAATCGGACGTTTTTGTTTACATTAAACAATAGTCCAAACAATACAACTATAAAGAATGATTATAAACCTATTTTTGATTTTATTATGAATGAGAACTTGTTTACAAGTATTCCAGCTTCAAATGAAATTGATATTAAACCCATGACGTCAAACTTGTGGTTAGTTGAAGGGTTTCCGGCAGTTAATTTTAGTGAACCCCCTATAACTCTCTAACAAATACATGATACCCTTTTGATGAAAAATTCTCATAATCACATGAATGTAAATCTTCTCCACATAAAAAAACTATTTTATGCGGAGGATAATACTTATTAACTAACTCAAATCCAGGTAGACCACGATGATATGATCCATAAACAATCAAATCATACGTTTGTTGAATAATATCTACGGCAACACGAGCATCTTTTGATGGATCATACATTTCTTGAGAGATATTGTCTGTATAGGTAATTCCTTTTCCATAATATATGGTATACGGGCCAGCATCTTTATATACGTGTGGAATTTTAGGATAATCATGACATTCGGATCCAAGTAATTCCTTCAATCCTTGTAGAGTTAAACATCGCAAATAATCAGGTCTAACATCGCCTGAAAGGAATAAGATTTTTTTAGCTTCAGGATGTCCTGACTTATCTAAAATATACTGAGCCATTTTTTTAGTTGTCAAATGATTCTTTGTATACTCTAAAAGTTCAGATGCTAAATTTCCAGGATCCAAATTCGATTCATAACATTTATTTGCTGTTAAAACTAAATCTTTAGGAAAAAATGTCATAGTATTCGGAGGACATTGTTCAAGATGTGGAAAATAAGGAATACACCCTTGTGATAAAATTTCATAATGACGCATACAATCCCATCCTGCTTTTTTAGTTGTTTTGGCGAACACAGAAGTTTTATATTCGTCGTAATAGTCAGTCTCTGTTTGATAAATATACGTAGACAGATTACCAGGAATTAAATTAGAAATTCGTTTAGTTTTTAAAGGAATTTCAGAAACAAGTTTGGACTCTGGTATAGAAAACCCTATTGGATATACAGGCATTTACATTTATGATTGAATATTCTTTAAACTTATTCAAATACTAGACGAGGAACAATATGCATAGCTTCTAGTTCTTGTGTCCACAATTTCATTGCATATGGAATTGTTTTCACTTCAAATTCAGTACGAACTCCACATGTTCCACATTCATACAAACCAGCTTCTCTATTCACAACCGCCATAACTCCACAATTTTTGCAGAATCCTGTACTAAACGGATCAGAAACATCCATTAGTCGTTCTTTAGTAAACATTGCTGTGCCATGACTGAGCATACAATCACGTTCCATTTCTCCTACACGCAATCCACCATCACGAGCTCTTCCTTCACATGGTTGACGAGTAAGAGAAACAATAGGCCCTTTTGCGCGAGAATGTTTCTTATCAGCAACCATATGTTTCAATCTCTGATAGAAGGTTGGTCCCATAAAGATTTCTGCTTGCATCATTTCTCCAGTCTGTCCATTATACAGCATCTCGTTTCCGTAAGGATGCATACCAAGTTTCAACATATGTTCACGCAAATCTTCAATTTTCAAGTGTGAATATGGAGTACCATCTCCCAGATTACCAGTTTCTGTACATACCTTGCCAAACATAGTTTCCATCAATTGAGCAATTGTCATGCGTGAAGGTACTGCATGTGGATTCATAATAATATCAGGTCTGAGTCCTGTAGAAGTAAATGGCATATCTTCTTCATTCAGAATAATTCCACATGTACCCTTTTGACCATGACGAGATGAAACTTTATCCCCAATTTCAGGAACGCGTTCAGATACACATCTAACTTTAATAAAGGGATACCCCTCAGAATTTTTATCTTGCCAGACTCCATCTACACGAGCAGTTTCTGATCCTTTGTAGACTGTAGATGAATCACGATACTTATATCCATGTGGATCATGTTTCAAATTTGTAACTTTACCAATCAGAATATCATTTTCATTGACATATGCATGTTGTTTTGGCATACCAGATTCTTGAACAGCTTCATAGGATGAACTTTTAAATCCTTTTGTTACGTCTCGATGTGGTTTTGAAAATTTCTCTTCTTTTCCAGAAGCTAGATTACGATGTTCTTCATCTTTATAAATGGTGTAATACAGAGATCTGAATAAGCCTCTATCTAGTGCACCTTTATTCAAAATAACAGAATCTTCTTGATTATATCCTGAATAAATTCCAATTGCTACAATAGCATTATATCCAAACGGCATTTGTTCAGTTCCTAGAACACTCATCATTCGTGTCTCCACAAATGGACGCATAGGGTTACACAAAATATAGCCATTTTTATCTAGACGTTTTGCGTAATTTCTTGCATACAATCCCATAGCTTGTTTTCCCATAGCAGATTGATATGTATTTCTGGGTGATTGATTATGATCAGACATTGGAATTGTAGATGCCATATGTCCTAGAATTAGAGTTGGATGAATTTCACAATGTGTGTGTTCAGGACCAACTTCATTAGGAAACATTGATACTCTGATCGTATCTGATTCTGCTGCATCAACATATTCAATATTTGATTGAATCCATGCATTCCAATCATCTTTGTTTACAGGACTATCTACGATCTTTCCTTTCTGAACTCGAAATAGTGGACGAACAATACGTCCACCATCTGTTTCAATAGCAAATTCGGAATCCAAAATATTCCATACAATATTTGAATGAGGGTGCAAAATAAAGGTTCGTTTACATTCTTTAAGATAATCGTACAATGATTTAGGATCTCGTGTATACCCTAGAATAACACCATTTAGAGAAACAGGAATACCTTCATATAGTTTAGAACCTTGAATCCATTGAAGATGCTCTTTAAGTCTCTCCATAATGACGAGAGAAGGAGTGTGCTGAGACACTGAAGTTAGCATAGACAATGATTTTACAATTCCTACAGAATGACCTTCTGGTGTTTCTACAGGACACACGAATCCAAAGGAAGTACCGTGAAGTTTACGTGGTGCCAAAAGTTTACCAGATTTTTCTACAGGTGTTTGAATTCTTCTTAGATGGCTTAGTGTAGCCAAATACGAAATTCGATTAAGAACTTGTGAGACACCCATTTTTGTTGCAGTAGAGCCAGTTCCAACACCTTGTACCGTAAAATTACCCGTAGCCAATGCTTGTTTTAGTTTTCCTTCAATTGTTGAAACTTTTAGAATCTTGTACAAATTATTCAGATTGAGAACTTCAATTGGTCTTGGTGTACCTTTTTTCCACGAATCATTGTTAATTTCATGAACAAATTTACCACGAATATCTTTACATACTTTTTGAAACAGTTGACGAAACAAATGTGTGAGCAGAGCACCTGTAGAAACTACACGTTTATTTGGATAAGAATCACGATCATCTAGAGTAATTTTTCCTTGATTTGTTAGCATTAGACGTCTAATCATTGCAGAAATCAAGATTGTTTTACGTCCTTCTAAGACTTCTACAGAAGAATGATCACCTGCTAGACGAACATGAGGAAGTAGTTCAGTCTCCAATAGTTGACGAACATATTCTTTCTTATCTTCTTGTGGTGTTGCGTATTGAAGGTGATGAGATAGATATTCTAGAGCATCATCGCGTGTATAGACTTTGATATCAGCACATTCAGAAAAGGATGCCATCAAGGTATCATATTGATCCTGTTGAGTCCCCCAAACAAGTTGAGCAATTTCTTGGTCATTTTCCATACCTAGAGCACGAAATAGAATGATAAGAGGCAATTCTTCGCGAAATCTAGGTAGACATGCATGAAGTGGAAACCCGTACCCATTAAATTTTGTAGAAAGTCTAATTTCTAGTTTTTTAGGTGGCATAGTAAACGATTCATGCAATGATTTGAATTCTACTGAATAGTTATATTTGGTTGCAGTTTTCTTTCCTGTAAACACCATAATACGATTATCAGCAACTTTTTCTTGTGACAAAATTGTACGTTCAGAACCATGAATTACAAAATATCCAAATGGATCTTGTGAACATTCACCAAGTTCTTCAGGAGATAGAGGATAATCTTTCATGATACATAGCGAAGATCCAAGCATAACTGGGATTTTACCTAGAGAAATACCTTCAAAGATTCTCAACGATTCATCAAATTGTGATAGATTAGGACCATAATATGCTCGTGTCACAAATCGAACATCTACAAACATTTGAGCTGCATATGTAAAATTTCTCATTCTGGCTTCTTGCGGAAACATAGGTTTTACACGACCAGTAGCTTCTTGAATACGTGGTTTCATATATGTAACATTTTCAAACGATAGTCTAAATTCATATTTATATTTTTTAGATTCGGGATCTTGTTCGTGCCACACTACAATAGGATTTGTTGAACACACAATAAGAGGAATTTTATTTTGAATAAAATCTTCAAAGGATTCAATTTGATGTTCTACGAGTTTACGTGGACCTTCATTTCGAAAGAAACTTGAAACAGCTTCCCAGTCCATAATGTTGTACTAGAAATCTCCGTAAATTGTTTCCCATCCGTTTTTAATAAAGAGATGGATAAGATCGTTATTACAAAAATGGATGGTCCACTTCATCGTGAAAAAATTCCAAAACGTAGTATTTTAAAAAAGACATCAAAAATTAAAGGAGTTCGTGATCCCGCCAAATCACCTCCTCCAAAATCAAATATGCGTAAACATACTATACGTATGTTGACATCTAAAGGGTTACGTCAACATAGAAAAACAATTAAACATAGAATTTCTAAACTGAAGTCAGATGAGATTAAACAAATTTTTGATAAACAAACTGATATTAAATTAAAATCTGAAACACCGTTACACATCTCTAAGAAATTATTAGATAATGCTGTTTCTGCTGGATTTGTTTCTCTACCTTAATTAATGACTGCAATTTGGGGCCCTTTGGGGTGGATGATGTTACATTCTGCAAGTATTAATTATCCAGATAATCCTGTAGAAGCCGACAAGAAAATTTGTTCACGATTTTTGGACTTGTTTGCTGAATCTATAACATGTCATATTTGCAAGGGTCATTTTTTGCGTATGCTACAATTCTATAGACATTCTCATCCCGAGTATCTAAATTCAAAACAGGATTTTTTTATTTTTGTTGTTCGTGCACACAATACTGTAAATAAACGATTAGATAAACCCACCATAAAAACGGTGGCAGACGCATTGACAACACTACAACAAGCTACAGCTCTAACAACTCCTGCTATGTATCGCAAAAAGTATATAGACTATTTAAAACGTATCTGGGGATCTGATTCAACAGCTGACTCGTTATTTGCTCGTCAAAAGGTTAAAGAGTTGGAAAAAATCAATACTGAATACTGGTGTTTGCGAGAAACATCTTATGTACAGTTTTTTTATGAAGATAATGTTCTAGAATATATTGCTGAAGCTGGTATGAGAAAGACTCCGAGTGGGTTTGTTCCAACATTTGGTCCTCGGCCAAAGGTTGGGTTTGTGGGTGGGAAGTTAAGATTAGGACGTTATTAAGTTATAGTGGCTGTATCGAAGTTAGTGCGTCAGTAGGGTGCCATGGTAATGACATAAACGGTTTTGATTCCCAATCATATTTTTTGATCCATAATGGTCGAGTTTCAGTATACCATTCATCTTCAAATTTCTTATGTCGTTTGAGTAACGATTTGGAAGGTAAAATAAATGCTAAATGTTTTGAAAGTGTTAATGAATGTTTTTCAGGAGTAGATACTGTTTCATAAAACTCTAAGATATCTTGAATTAGTGGAGCATCAGGATATGGATATACCCAATTCCAATTTCCTGATTTATTTTCACGGAAATATTCTAGTGTCCAATGAAATGTTTTCCAGAATGCTGAGACAACAGGTTCCATAGTTGTTGTCCCATCTAAGATGTGTAATCCATATTTTCGTGATACTGTTTTTCGATCTGTTCCAATAATGACTTGTTCATTACGTCTTCTCTGTAAAAAGTTCCATTCTTGTTTTGCAGCATGACTGAGAAATGCATATCTACCTTGTTCAGTAGTTAAATCTGGATTTACTTGAGCATAGATATCTAGAGCACGTTGATATCCACCTTCACGCAATGAAAAAAGAGCTAAATTTGGCATAAAATCATTACCAAAACAGAGAATACAGAGATAAAGATATTGTTCACGATCAATAGGTAATACACGAGCCAATTCTGTACATAAAAGAATAGAAAATTCACCTTGAGATCCGAGTTCTTGTGATTCGCGAAGTAGACACAGTTCAGATGCAAGATGCGAATGATAAACAGAAAGTAAGATAAGATCAGCATCTAATCCATACACAACTACCCGTTTTCCTTGATTTTTCTTAAGATCTCTGAATAACTTTTGTTCACCTTCACCTGCTTTTAGAGTACCTGAAATTTCTACTGGATATTTTGTTAACGCTTGTTCAAGTTCTCGCATAAAAGACGTATCTGGCGAGATTTGGGTACGATCGAATAAACTCGGCTCTGTCTTTCGGAAACGGCGATACCGTTGCTGGACCATTTTTGCGTACGGGACTAGTCCATCGAAGTATAATAATATCCGGGATGCAGAACATATTGATAGAATACGTTCTAATCCACGTAAAACACTTTCGATAGGATCTGAATCTACAAGATATTTATGAATTAAACAATTGAAATCTAATGCAAGAATATCTGTTTCAAGTTTGGTTACAGGACGAACTATCTCAGGATGTTGTCGAATTAAACTTACATAATAAAACGGAATACCCATTACTGTATTTTTCTCGTAATATGAAAACGCTATATAAAACAAATGTGGGAGTGGGCACTATTACTTTTGTTTATCCTAGTTGCGCTGTACGTGTTTTCACACATTAAGAAAGAACCCGGATGTTCTCAATGTCCAAAAAACATGAGTATTAATAATGGAACTTGAGTTTCGAAAGGGACGAATCTTATATCGAACTCCTTCTTCATTAACAGAAACAGGAATTTATGGACATTTTTATTCTACAAAATCAGTTGCCGGAATGTATCTAGATCATTTTGAAGGATCTTCATCAAAAATCTATAAATTCAAAACAAAAAAACCATTAAAATTAATTGATTTTTCTGATATTAAAACATTCGAGTATATGGATACAGCATTCAAACATACTCCAGTATACGATACATTTCGAGCATTTACCGGGTACGGGCTGAGATCTTTACGTATTTGGGATAAAGAAACAGATGAAGAACTTTGTGTCTACAAAAACAAAAAAGCATTTGAACCAATGATCTGCGATCAAGTATTAGATAGTGTTGAAGGTGAATATGGTCACAAAACGTTCGGAAAAGAAATATGTAAATTAGGGTATGATGGATATCATATGCCGGATATCTGGCAATCTGCCTATTATGATCCTGATCATGAACTTTACTTCCATAAAGAATACTTTATTTGTAAACCTAAAGATTCTCTGGAAAAAATTGCGGAAGTTTAACAAGTGAAGATTTCTCAACTTCTTCTAGTGTTCTCGATCGTATTATCTTCGCTAGGTGGATATGCTGATATGACGGGTCATCGCGTATTTGGTCTTTCACGTCAACATTATTGGAGTGATGCTACCTATATTTGTGTTCTAGCAATTGGAATTCATCTTCTCTGGCATAAATAAATGCCTACACTATGTGGTTCAAGTCGAAAACGTCATTCGAAGGGAATTGGACCTTTACATAAAGGAGATCTGACATCTCGAGGCTATTCTGTTTCTAAATCTAAGACTGCACGGCGATCTGC